>ERZ779861.751-NODE-751-length-42125-cov-18.970668_pt1 | contig 42125 bp, 34 predicted proteins | sample MGYA00511558_ERZ779861 | MGnify/ENA primary metagenome ERZ779861 (study PRJEB29588, sample SAMEA2163432) | human gut metagenome | biome: human gut; feature: human-associated habitat; material: faeces | place: Denmark | collected 2008/2010 ...
ACAAAGGTAGGAAGGAAAAGAGGGGAAAAAAACACGCACGAGGCCGAATGCTTACAATAAAAAAGCCCTCTTTTAAAAGAGGGCATAGGATATCAAGTACACCTGAAGAAGAAGGTTTATAAGGAATACTCTCTTTACCCTACATAACGAAGATACTAATTTTATATAAATAAAACTATTGCTGTCCAATAAAACTTTTCGATTACCTTATAGCTTATTGATATATACACAATTATAAAGCAATCTCAATTTAGAGAAAGGACTTGTACATAAAAACAATATTTATAATCATCCCATCAAATATATTTATCAGACACTAATAATAAAACAAGTCCCGAGGAATTTGCATAACATCTTTAACCTCACAGCCATTATGCATCATTAGATACTATATTTTATGCAGCTATTTAAGAAATTAATAGTCCGAGCAAAATTAGGTATTCCCCAATATGCTACAATTCTGAATATTTTTTTATTATAATATACCTAAATATGTTTTCTCTTTTCAAACATATTGATATTGACTGCGTCTATCAGCTGAAAACATCTTCTATATTCCTCCCGGTTCTTCATGTATATCTCCTGGCTTTCCTCCGCTGCCTTTATCAGTCTCAGATTATCACGCTCAAACAGGAACTTGTCCCACTCTCCATATTCAAAATATGTATCCGGTATGTATTCAGTGAGTGAATTCTTCAGTTCAAAACCTTTCCTGGATTTGAACATATCTTCTATAATCCACATCTTAAAAAATTCAAAATATTCAACAAACTGATTCATCTTCATCTCCTGTCTTGATATGAATGTTTTCACGAAACCACCTTCTTCTCCAATCCAGTCACCTAACAGCATTCCGTCATAGCAGTAACCTCTTACATTCTCCTCTTTTTCTTTGCTGTAAAAACAATAGTTACTGTTGAACAGGAAGAACACCTTCATTATTTCCCGATTTGTAACCGGACGGCTGTCCTTATGTATTTTAAAGAACCTTTCTTTGTATCTGTCAAAAAAATGCCCAGTAAAAATAAGAACCACGTCGTTTGTTACTGCACCTACCAATAATTGTCCTTTATACTTGAATAACATTGTGAATGTGGGATTCAAAATACCAACCTCTTTTTTCGACTCTGCATAAAAAGAAATGTACCATTCGTTGAATCTTCGTGTCTTGATATTCGCTTCCCACAACCACGGGAACATTGTCCTTTTTTGAGCTGTTTTCCTGAATTTCCGTACGTAGTTCTTCCATCGTCCTTTTACTTCACTAAAATCTGTCTTGATTTCTCTTATAAGCTCCTCCAGTGTCATTGTGTCAAGTACCATACAAATCTAATCTTTATTCGGTAAAATATCAAGTCATAATTCTATTTGAATACGATTTGTTATTTCCGGTAGGTTGAATAGTAAAATAATTATTTATCACGCAGAAAGATCAGATACGGGAGAAAGAGGACAAAACACTGATTTTCCTCGTTTTTGCAAAATTAATATTTTATTGAAAACACGATATTATAAGAATTAGAATATTTCTTATCCGAACTTCACAGAAAGAAACTACCGGCAGGAAGTACGACAAGTTAAAACAGGAAGGATAGACTTATTAGGAGGTATTACAATCATAAAAACTATAACCAAAGATTATTGTTTTTAAATAAATGATTATATTTGGGAGTATACATCGGTTATAATAGATAAAAATGAAAACTTTTATACAGATTACAAAAATAAAGACAGTATTACTCTATATTATGCAGAGTTTCCCCAAAGGAGTTGAATGTGCAAAGCTTTTTAGAATTCTTTATTTTGCACAACAGGATTATCTTGTCAAATATGGAAAGGTACTTATAGAAGACTCTTTTATGGCATTGAAGTATGGTCCGGCGCCGACTTATATTTATAGGGTCCTACAGGCTGTAAAAGAAAAGCCAACAGAAGAAAGCTTTAATGATTTCCTTGCCGGAATAGAAGTGCATGAACAGAAAATTTATGCTTCTGCCAAACCTGATATGAACTACATTTCAGGCTCAGACAAGCGTTGTCTGGATGCTGCCATTACCAAATATAAGGATACAGATCCTTATGACCTGTCAGACCTGTCACACGACTTGGCATGGAAAGAAGCAAGGGCACGTATTAAGGATAATCCTCAAAAGAATCTGATTACCATCATAGATATTGCAAGGGCCGGGAAAGCTAATAAGGAAATGATAGATTATATCCGCGAAAAACAAATTGTAAGAAACGCTTTATCTTAAAATTACCGGTACGCTTGAAAAACTGAAGGCCACAATTGCTGAAGTCGAATTAGTAGATATTCCATCATTTATCGGTTTCACTAAGGAAGGAGTCACATCTATGGATTGCTTATAGTAAGATAGAGCCAGTCTTTTTCTCTACGAATAATGAATTTTCACCAAAATTTAACAACTAACTTCCACTTGCCAATAACAATTCGTTATCTCATTTAAATCGTACCATACGCCCCTAGAAACAGGCACACCTTCAAACATAAAATTCTACATTTAAAAGATTTGCAGTCTGCCGTATATTCAAGCTCTCGCAATACACCTCTGCCGAACTATCGGACATTACCTCTGCAAAGTTAATCTGCAGGTCGGAGTTATTGCATTCCTGCCTGTTGAATGTTTCCAGTAACCCGGTACGGACAGCTGCCCGATACCACAGGCTATCCTTCTTACAGGTTTCTAAAAACAGATCTGATGCTGTCATATTACCATATCTGACCAGAACATAGTCCATTATCTCTATTTCACACTTAGAGAACTCACTGTCATCAAAATCGGCTATAGCCTCAATAAAAATTCCACCGTCCCTGAACTCTGTCCTGACAAAGCCTTTCAAAATATAGGGTACGTCTGAAAGGTCAATAAAGACATCCTTTGCCACAGGACCTGCCTGCCACACCTCATATGGCATGCCGATGAATGGAACATGATATTTCAGAGCCATATGTTCCTCCATCAGATACAGAAGTTTCAATAGTTTGTTCCTACAAAGACCTGATGTATGATATGCTATATACACTATAGCATTACCCAGTTTCCGTTTTGTAGATTCAGAGAATTTAAACATAATCAATATATTTCGGTTACAAATTTAAACATTACCCACTAAAATACAAGAAAACAGGTAATGTCTTATAATGATTGCAGCCGTGTAAAACAACAGACAAAGCATTTAGCAAGATAAAAATACAATATAAGCATCTGTTAACCATTAATTAGCGTTATATTTGTCAGATAGAAAAGAACAAGATTATCATGAAAGAATCTATAATCATAAAGAATTTTGGTCCATTGAAAGAAGTGGAAATAGATGATATCAAGCCATTGACCGTATTCATAGGCAAGTCAGCCGGTGGTAAGAGTATAATTATGAAAGTAATAGTACTTATGCGTTACATCTACAAAATGGTAAATATCCGTTCGTATTTGAAAAATGCGAAAATCACCCGTTCTCCATTCAAGCTCCGTTTCAACTCACTGCTACATGATGGACTGAAGGGAATGATAACAGCACAGACCGAAATATATTACACCGTGGAAATTAATGGGAACAAATATACCCTGAAATATACCAACAGAGGTCTGCAGTCTGACATTAACATACCGGACAAGGACTTGATATTCTTCAAAGAAGCTTATGTTTCCGGAATGAGAAGCCTGATTCCTATATGGGCATCCAAAGCAGTCTCAGTAAAGGGAGAAAACCTGGGCTTCTTCTTTCACGAAACCTTCAATGACTTCAATGATGCTACGGATGTCATTAAAGAACAGAAGCTGGAGTATCTGAATCTGAAAATGAAAGTCCGTAAATCAGGCAACAGACCTAAACTATTTACCATTGAATCTTTGCAGAATGATGCTGTACCGATAGAACTGAGATACGCATCTTCCGGTATCCAGACATCAGCTCCATTGGTTGCAATTGTTCATTACTTCGCCCAAGAGTTCTCATTCAAGGACGCTTTCCAACGTTCTGTATTGAACTATCTGTACAAACAGGACCTGCTTACAAAATTCACTCCGGGAATCAACCGGAACAAATTGGGAAAGTATGTCCATATCCATATAGAAGAAGTCGAACTTAGTCTTGCTCCGGAAGATCAAAGAGCCTTTATGAGCAACCTAGTAGAAGAGGTATTCCATAAAAACAAAAAAGACCGCAAACTAGGACTGATGGTATCGACCCACAGCCCTTATATAGTCAATCATCTGAATGTACTGCTGCGTGCCGGATATTTTGAAAAGGCAAGGGAAAACTACCCTTTCCTGGAGAAGGACGACATTGCCGTATATCGTGTAAATGAAGGAAAAATCATTTCACTGATGGCTACAGACAACGATACGGGAGAATATGTAATCAACGCACTTGATATGTCCGATACTATGGAGAGGATATTCGAGGAATATGAGAGTATGGAGGAATAAGGGATTAACAGCACACTGATTGACTTTCTTTAAAAAAGTGCAATCCTCACTTTAAGTCCGGATATTATAAATCAGCTCAGCAGAAAGAAGTCTCATATAAAGAAATCAGCAAAAAACAGGTGTTAGCAAAGACTCGGATTCAACGTTAGTTTGCATACTTTGCTTTATCATATGAAACTTAATAAGGATACGTTATAGAAGATATTCCAATAAAATCCAGCCAAGTCCAACAAACCGATATCAGAAGAAAGAGAGGTGGCTGTCTCAAAATAAATTTGAGATGGCCTCTTTTTTCTTTTTAACACTTTCCATTTGAAACTTGTTACAACCAGTTTTAAAGGGTAAATTTGGCTCAAATATCGTTCCTGTCCCTAAATTTTGCGACCAAATGGCAATGGGAAAATGACATATATGGCATCTCATGCAAAAACTGCAAAAGTGATAAATATGCGCCCGTTGACATGTTGGACACCTCATGAAAATTCCTGCAAATACCTGAAAATTGCTGCAAAGGAAATTTGAGAAATAAGTTCCATATCACGTATTAATTTCTCTCCCTCCATTCTACACTCGTCATAAAGTTCTTTTAGCAAATGATAGTTTGTTGTAGTTCTTGTCACTCTCATGTCGCCTTTATGACGAATAACATAAACATATCCTTTGTTTTCCAGTTCATCGATATAATCCAATATTTCATTATAGCCGATATAACGCATCACCAGCTGGTGTCTCAGTTTGGGGTACTTATGTAGAAGGAACTTCGGCAAATAGAATTTCTTGTTTGGCTTCCTGTATTCTTTGGGCTTTGTAAGAATTACCACATTGTTTAAAAAGCCATCTTCCCTAGCACGACATACTGGTATAGAATCGCATACACCTCCATCCAACATAGGGATACCGTCTATATATTTTTCAGGACATAAAATGGTGAGTGAACAGGATGCCTGACATATATCCAATAGGCGTTCTTTATTTGTCCGTTCTTCAAAACACTCAGATTCACCGGTAATACATACTGGTTACTATAACAAATCTGTCTTTAGAATTCTTGATTGCTTCAAAATCCAAAGGCATATATTTCTCAGGATAATCTTTTATGAGATATTGAAGATTTATATAACCTTTATAATTTCATAGAGTATCCTCATATTGGCTTTTTCATTGCCTTTTCTGTCTTTCATTTTTTCAAGCCATCTTCCTAAAACGCCTATCTGCCAATAACTTTGCTACATTTTTCTGTTTATCACTTTTTATTCGTACTTTTGTATTATAAAACAAAAGGATGGCCACAAACGAAAAAACCCGTTCTTGATGAACGGGTATATCCTTAACTTGGTTACGTGTTTTGACAACAGAGGCTTTACCAAGCATTACGATACAAAGGTACGACTTTTATTTGAATATGCAAAATGAAATATAAAAAAGTAGTCAGATTATATTCCAATTCGAGGGTCGCCAAATATTACAGGGCGACCAACCGCAACAAAAACAAGGCAGTCATGCTCTATTTTGCCAACATGAAAATAGCACAAGCGTTTCATCCGTTACTGTCTTCATTTGAAGTTATATTACGTAACCAACTGCATTATGCGCTGGCACACCATTTTTCCGATGGTAACTGGATTATCAACCAGAAAACCGGATTCATGATTGCTCCTTCTCTGACATATACGAACAAGCGGACAAAGAAAAAAGTTACCAATGACTATATATTGAAAGAGGTTCTGAAAGCAGAAAAGAAAATTGCCGATCGGGGTGTCAGGGTTACGACTGGGAGAGTAATAGCTGAACAGACCCTGGGCTTCTGGAATAGCTTTTATGAAACACACCACTATGCGCTTTTGGCTGGTGTACCCTGCCGGATTTTCAAGAAACTGCCTCCCGGATTCGGACGTAAGGAGATTAACGATATTATAGTACAAGTTCGTGAACTGCGTAACCGCATCAATCATAATGAGCCGATATGTTTTGTAAACAGAAAATGTGATTTTTCTTATGTGAAGGGTATGTATACGATAATCAGTGATTTTCTTACATGGATAGACCCTGAGATTATGCCTTCACTAAAAGAGGTAGATAAGGTATGCAAAATCATAGAAAAAGAAGAAAATAAACAAAAACAATGACTATGTAAAAGAACCATTTCTAAGGGATGTTGGCTAAAAAAGGCACTATAAAATATTTTGTGTAAATGGAAAATAGGGGGTTCAAAATAGCGTTCCGTATTTTTTATTTTATACATTTACCAAATAAAGAAGATTATGAAAGAAAAGAATCAAGCAGTACCTGACGAAGTGTTAAGTAAGGAGTTTATCAGCCAGTTCAAGACAGAAGCCGATGTAAGCAAATTCCTCAAGCAATTGCATGCCCAGGTATTGGAGAAAATGCTTGAAGGTGAAATGGATGACCATTTAGGGTATGAGAAAAATTCCATGGCAGGAAACAACACCGGCAACTCTCGGAATGGCAGTTATCCGAAAAAGATTCATACAGGACATGGAGAATCTGTCATCTCCATTCCGCGTGACCGCAACGGTCAGTTTGAACCGATAGCAGTCCCCAAGCATGAAAGCCGGGGCTTTCTATAGAGAACTTGTTATCTCCCTATATGCCAAAGGGATAAGTATTTCCGACATAGAGGAAGAGATGCGTGAGATTTATGAAATATAGTTCTCCACATCTGCCATTTCCATCATTACAAACGAGGTAAACCAAGCTGCCCAGAAGTGGCAGAACCGACCTTTGAATACGGTTTATATGATAGTCCGGATGGACGGTATTGTCGTCAAGGTACGGGATAACGGCAGGATTATAAACAAGACCGTCTATCTTTGTGTCGGTCTGAAACAGAACGGCCTGAAAGAAGTCCTTGGCATGTGGGTCGGCAAATCGGAAAGTTCCTCTTTCCGGATCGGCGTTCTGACCGACTTAAAGGCTCGTGGAGTGCAGGATATACTGATTACCTATGCCGATAATCTGAATGGATTTACGGATACCATCCGTACCGTATTCCCTAGTTATTCACTCAAATCTGTGTGGTACATCAGATCAGAAACTCTTGTAAATATGTCGTTTATAAGGACAAGAAAGAGTTTACGGCAGATATGAAGAATATCTATAATGCGCCCAACAAAGAGGTTGCTGCTGCAGAACTTGACAACCTGGAAAAGAAATGGGGAGGAAAGTATCCTTATGCCATACTTTCATGGAGGAACAAATGGGATGACCTGACGGTTTTCTTCCAGTTCCCGCTGGAAATCAGAAAGATAATCTATACCACAAATCTCATTGAGAACCTGAATGGGAAAATCAGAAAGTACACAAAATCAAAGCTTTCATTCCCTTCAGATGATGCTGTAAAGAAAATGGTATACCTATCGCTTATGGAGATTGAGAAGAAATGGACACAGCCTATTCATAACTGGGGATTGATTATGAATCAATTTATGCTTATGTTTGAAAACAGAATCCAGATATAAAATCAACTTACAGCTGAATCCTGTTTCCATTTACACAGAATTTTGGACTGTGTTTCCAGATTCTATATCAACAAGCACATTATTATCCAGATATATCTTCATGTTCTATCCCCCTTCTTTTATATATCTCGTCTATGATCTTCTTAAATCGCGACGAACTTAACGCATCCAAATTGTCAGCATTTGCCCAATCTATATATTCTTTGATAACCTTCAACAGACCATACACTTGCTCTATCTCTTTCAATTTCATTTCTTCAGGCTCAGCCATGTCGGGATCAAGGTCCCGTAACTTTTCTACTATCTCTGTTTGTTTATCCTTCTTCTCTTTCCAATGCTTAACCAGTTCCACATAGAAATCGTCATCTCTTATCGTATCATCAACCACCACAGGCAGCATCCTATCCTTATAATTGACATTTTCCATAATGCCCGATAGTTCATACATACAGTTTTTCGATCTTAAGTAAGGCCTGCTCAGTACCACTATTACAGTTTTCCCAGCCCTTATGGCATTCATAAACTCCTTGATGTTGACCGTATAAGGACAATCTTTCTTGTCCAACTTAAAAGGAATCCCTCTATTCTCCAATACAAATCCAAGATAATCCACTATATGTGCTGAATGACCTTCCCAATTGTAAGATATGTAAATACCTTCATCCTCTCTCCACGGAATCTCTTCAGCTTTTTCCTCTTCTGTTTTCGTTAAGCGTCCTCCATCTGCTATACGCATAGCTTCATTGATATCGCTAATACCAGAATAAGCTGCATAGTACTTATCTTCAAACCCGATAATATAGCGGTTCAGATATTTATACATTTCGCCCCTTTGGGTTAACTGCCGTAAGTATTGCGTCACCTCCATCAATACATCCTTGCTTTTTATGGCAATCCTTTCCAAAGAATTAAGTATACTATTCAGCATAAAATGACCATCAATCTTATGCTCATAGCAGTAGCGGATAAAATAGCATAGCGATGAAATGGCGTTTGGATTGTCATAGTTAAAGTGGTAGTCATCCCTATATTTTATCATTTCTGGGCGCGTCACAAGATAGTCCAGCGCATCCATGCTGCCAATACTTATCAACAGACGTACCGCATGTTCTAAATCATATCCGTTAAAACTCTTGTATTCTCCTTCCAGCCTTTCTCTCACCCAAACCGATTCCTGCGTATTCCTTATAAGTGTTGAATAACAGAATAGTCTGTCAGACACTTTCAAGCCCGATGCAGCTTTCTTTATCTCTTCTATTTTCATTCCTTTCTTAACAAGAGTCTCCATTACGTTTGCAGACAATGAATAACCAGACAATGCGAAGCAAAGCACAAGACTATACCCCTCCTCTATTTGGTTTTCTATGATATAGTTCGAGAATGAATACAACAAAGGGTATTCTGCATTGTCAATATTTGCCCGTAGTTTTTCTATCACCTTAGGAGCTAGGGTTACAGAATCTACTCTCTCTGTTATATATTCAAACAAGGAATACTCACGGCTATAATATTCATCAAAATCCTTTCTGGAAATTGTATAACTGCCAAAACAAAGCAGTGAGAGCAGTTTCTCAGAAGGAATCTCAAACTCACCCTTCAGCATTAGTCCCAAGGCTTCTCGCCAGAAGAATATGGGCTCTCCATCGCTCAGTTTCAAGACAGATGCTTTAGCCCATTTTACAACCCGAATCTTGATTTCCTCTGTTACAGACACATCCATATCAGACCTATCCATCATTCCCGACACTTCCTTCATGAAGAAAGATTCATAAATATCCATGTTCTTAACACCTTTGACAATCTCTCCAATATTGTAATAATTATTGTCATCAACGAAAAGCAACAAAAAACTGAAAGCATACTGATTGTATCCTTCGTCTTGATCGCGCAGTTTCTTATAGAACTCTTTTCTGGAACTATGATTGTCCAATCCTGTCACCATTTCTAGCACAATCTGCTTAAATACAGGATACTCTGTAAAATCCATAAATGCTTGTTGCCGTCTCTCCCGCCCTTTGGTTATTATTTCAGGCTGTGGAAACTTCTCCTTGTAAAGTATTTCTGCACATTCCGCCACTTCGGCATAGGGTATTTCCTGATACCAACTGGCCTTGGCCCAGTCTGTACTGTTGTCTACTGCAAACTTCTTAAAATCATCCTTTACATCTTCTGCCGTCATCCATAAAGCAGCCATAATATAGGCTTGTCTGATATCTTCCCACTTCGAGGATTCTTCTTTTGGAGCAAACAGTTCTGCCTGTCTCTCATAAAAGGTCTTTCTTCCTTTTTCTCGTAAACTGGCGGTCAAATAACAATCCCTAATAACCATCAACAATTCTTGTGTCTGTCTATTATTATCAAAATGACGGTGATATTCTTTAAAGGCCTTTTTATAATAAGCCTCTATAATCCCTATCAGTTCTGTATGTCCTTGTTTGATGAATTCACTTGCCCTTCCAAACACTCCTTTTATCATGTTGGAATATTCTTCCTGCTCATCATGATATTCATATTGGGAATGATAGAACGTGTGAGTAAGGATTTTTTCTACACTCTGAAGAGAACGAACTTTGGCAAGGGTTGTATAGATGGGCGTTCGAGTTACCATATGTGTAGTATGTCCCTTGTGTTGATTATGAACATACCCTTCTTTATCGAGTATATAGTCTATATATCCATCGGCCTTGTCCGCCTCCCCTATCAGCCTTATCATCGATTTGATGGCATCATAGTGGTTTGAGTCCTTTACAATGGCAAACAAGCGTTCTAAATAGGTCTGCTGAGTAAAAAAGGGATTATCGAAATACAAGAATGACAAATCGTGGTATTTGTCTTCTTTCTCTAGTGATTCAGCTGTCTTTTTCTCCAACACGCTGAAAAGTTTTTCAGTCAAATCAGCGCTATCAGACTTCAAACTATCCCATTTCAGGAAATAGCACAGGCACATCAAGTCTGAATAATAAGTCGTTCCTGTTTCTGTATCACTTAATTCATCCACAACGAACCCCACTGTATCTGTCGAATATGCAAATCGCCACAAATCCTCATAATCGTGCGTCATAATGTTCGACATTCTAATGCCTAGCGATTTATACTCCAATAAAAGCCCTTTGAACACTTCGTTTCGAGTTTCATAGTCTAGCATATCTCGGTCAATGTAGATGATTAAATCCAGACTGGCTTTCTTCAACCATTTTAATATGGCAGACACTTCTTCTTTCTTATCTTTCCCATACATTGACAGCCACAGCATAATGATGTTATACCATTCTGGCTTGATACGTCCATTGGGATGTGTGGCTAGTTGCTTAGCTCTTTCTATACCATATCTGTTCAAATAATTGGCAACAAGCCATTCGCGGAATGCGTTGTGTGCAAATGAATACTGACCTCCCTCATCGCGAATAAGATCATATCGCAAACATTCTTCCACATTGTTATCATCGTTTTGCAAGCATATACGCAGTTACTCCTTGTTCAGACTTTGGGCATTCATCAGTGATAGCCCAAGGGCTACTCTTTCCAGTAGCCGAACAGACTCTTCAAAACTATGTTGTGCAGATAGTGATACGTTCTTTTCTTTTACCTCTTTATCGTAACTGCTTTTTATAAATAGTTTGTATATATCCGCCTTGGTCTTAGGAAGTTGTTTCCCCTTTCCTTTATATGCATCAATCAATACACTCAAGAAGAAAGGATTCTTGATGAAGTCTTCCAACTGATTGGCAAAGACGCTTCTCATAAACCTATCACTATTAACCTCACGTTTGGCAGCATAGTCTCTGGCATCGTCTATACTTAACTCTTCCAGAAACAATTCTGTAAATAACTCCAATTGGCGTTCCCTGCGGAAGTTACTACGGTACGAGAGCACCATTTTCATTTCTGGGTGTTCGTAAGCATAACCTCCTATTTCCTCCAGCAAGTCTTCATATTTCTGGCCGTTTACCTCATCCAGCGCATCAATTACGAGAACTACCTCCCTGCCATCTACGTATTGTGATTCCGGCAAATCGTCTCTCTTAAGTTTCGTATTGGTTCTAACCTCAAAGCTCACGGGAAGGTAAAGACCACTTTGCTGCAATTCCCAGCATAGTTGTTTCAGTTCTGTTGTCTTACCTGTCTGAGCACTGCTATACAGAACAATCTTATTGGTAGAAGTCTCCTCTACTCCCGTAACATAGTCAGCCAATGTATGACGTTCTTTTTTCCCAAGCACGTAATATATGAAGTTGTTCTCCGATTGGTCAGACGTGCAGAAACGGCGAATATAGCCATCTACCGCTTTGTGTTTTGTCAGTCCTCTACGTATCCGTTGCCCATTCCTAGTTTCTTGATTTGTCAGGGACGCAGTCAATTTGTCTAATTTTTCATCTTTCAAAATAATTCCTTGTGTGGTAATATAATAGGATACTTCTTCATCCTTACTTAATTCCTCAATCCATAAATTAGCAAGACTACTCAGAATCACGCCCTCCTTTTCCCACTTTTCTGTTAAGTAAAGTTTCTTTACTTGTTTAAGATCATTAAAGTGTTTTTGGGCAATGCGCTGCCTGACGGCATCGTTTGCACACCATCGTCCCAATGCTGTCTGATAGCATTGTTCAATCCTTTCATCCAACGTTGTTTTATCCTTCGTTGAAATGAATTCTCTCAAAGAAGGTAACGATCCTGCCAAATAAGAGGCTATGAAGCCCCATAATATAGAACTAATGTCCATTATTATTCCTTTCTCTAATATAAAAATGGGCGACTTTCTACTCCCCGCATCGCATTGCAGTACCATCTGCTCTTTCGGGTTTTACTTCTCTGTTCGGAATGGGAAGAGGTAGATCCACCACAGATATAATCGCCCTCGATTAATCTTAATAATACCAAGCAGCGAAGAATAGCACTAATGATATGATTGTTGCTATGTTCACCAAGGTAATCAGTAAGTAGATACCGCATACTGACAATACCGCAATAATAAAACATAAAAGCAGCAGTATTTCTACTACAATTATAACAATAACGGCAAAATTACTTCATATTTGCCGTTATTGTTTTACTTTTAGGACTAAACATCGTCAAGCGCAATATGCACAAAAACACAAGCGTTGCCTCTATCATTCCGTAATCTTGCGGTATATAGAACGCATGTGCTACGTAATTGCGAATATTGTATCCTTTAGCTGTGAACACATACTCAAAGAATTCAATATCTTCTTTTCTGAATATTTGCAGTAAACATGGTTCTCTCAGTAGATCATCAAGTAATGCCTGAGAAATACTGTTATCTCGTCCTACTTTTGTAACACAACCTCCATAATCACCAACCATATCACGCAGAATGCCTTCAAAACGTATGGAAAGAATATCCACAGGCAATCGCCAATCAGTTGGTTTTCCTTGCAAAAAACGATTATACTGTTTAATGAGTGCTTCAACTCCGTAATCAATCTGCGAAAACCATGTGGTCGTAACTACTTGACCTGATCTAGTATATTCCAGTTGAATACCAAAACAAGTGTTTTTTAGGAACCATTTCCTCAATTTACTATAGGTTAATTGTTTTATGTTGACTGCTGTAAGAATCATATTTATAACAGTATTTCTCACAATATTCATGAGCCATATACCGTATTTCTGACGCAAATCGAAATCCTTACCTGCGTCCTTGCTGTTTCCGTTGATGTCCATAATCTTATTCTCAAAGCCAAGTTTTTCTACCGTAGATTTGCTTGCAGACATTCGTAGGCGTATTTGTTCGTAAGAGGGAAACAAAAACCTAACGGGACATGAAAGATTCTCCAATAGCCAACTTAGTTTCCCTTCAAGTAGTTCCTTTTCCAAGTTGCCAAAATACTCAACAATCTTCTTATCTGTTTTCTTCTCAATTTTGAAATGCAGCATTACCATTTTTTTCTTATTTTCTCGAAATGCCAGTTCTGCCCTGTTCCTTTTTTGGGTCAACCCCGCCTTCTGATAAAACGCCATAGCTTTTTGGGAATGATCTTCGTTCATCCATGGGATGGCAATATTATTTGGTGCAGTTGCCGGATCAACTAATTGCCCCATTTCCATATCTCCCAACGCTTCATAAAAAAAGTTCATGTACGGCTTTGCCTCTCCCTGAATCTTTGATGAATAGAATAAACCTAACTCACAGCAGTTCTCACGCCAGCTATCTTTGACTAATGACAACAAATCCTTGCACAAACATACGATTTTCTTTGCATCACGACTTGGAAAGAAACCCTTTTCCTTAGCCAACCTTATGCAAACCATTTTTGTGCGGTATCCATAGTCTGATTCCAACACGCCCCAAATCAAATCGGTAGCCTCGGGTATCTTATACTTCACTCTTTTTATCAGTGACATCAGAACCTCTATAGCCTTTTCTGCTACATGCGGATAATCTTCTTTGTCTTTTGGCAATAAAGTGTTAATCACCGCTATCAAAGCATCAATAGATTGCTTAGCATAGCGGTTGTCATTCGTTAATAGTGAAATAAAGTAATTGTATCTGTATTTTAATAACTGGTTATTCGTAGCTTTAACACGTTCATCAAAATAAGATACAATAAAATTCTTATCAAAATTACAATTCTCATCCTCTATCAGCCGTTCAATTTTCCACCATGTAAGAATCTCAAGACGTGCTTTTGGCTGTTCTACCGGTAAAAATGCGTCATACGAGAATCTACTGTCAAGATGACTATCATCCTGTTTTGTTTCAAGGAATTCGTACAATTCAGCTAAAGTTGCCATAATAATTTTACATCTATCCGTTAGACCTCAGATATTACCTGGCCATTTTTTAACAAACTATTGAATATATTATTAATACATTTTTGCGGAATCTTCTCTTGCTCTAGACGTAGGTTGTGAAACTTGACATGATCGTACAGTGCGGCTTCCGCAGGGGTAAGATGGAGAGGCTTTGATACATTGCTTGGTGTGCCTTTGTCGCCTTCAAAATATGTGTCAAAGGTAGTGCGATCCATCAGAAGGCTTTGTGTCTGGGGAAAATAACTGCGGAACTGCGAAAGAATTTCGAAGCCCTGTGCATCAATGTCGCCCCAATAATATAGTGAAGCGTGCCGCATGAACGGAACAGACTTGAGGATGCCAATGGTGAATCCATGCCCCCAAATCAGCAGACTTCCTGCCAACTTGGGAAAAGTCAGGAAGTTGATTTTATTCTCCACCACAAACACCTTTTGCACAGGCAACGACAACGCACAGAACTGACTCTGAGGCATCGTAAGATCGTCTACACCAGAAAAGTATTCATTCGCAATCGATGCTTCCAGCACACGAATCCGCACCCATGACTCATCGTATCGCAATCCAAAGCGCTTCTCGAACACCTTCTCATCCGAACAAACATGCTCTACAATGACAATATCCAGCAACTCACGAAGCACTCCCTTGTTACGTTCAATAAACTTGGTATGCACCTCAATGGGCAATTCACGAATGTACAACCTAGGACAAGGGTTTGCCACAAAATAGCGCAAAACTTTCAGCAAATCAGACCAAAAGGAAGCATTTTCCACCACCTTCAGCGGATAGCGTTCCACCCATGAACGAAGCTGCGGAAACTCATCAAGCAACATTGCCACATCCTTACGAAACTGTGATACTTCACCACACTTCTGCAAGAAGCGCTCAATGTCCGATGCACTCTCGAATAACACGCGCTCAGGCAGATCCTGTTCGCCCAATGCTTTCGTTTTCACTGTTTTCCACTCAATCGTGTAACCAAAGCCCTTCACCTCTTTCGATTGCGAACGGATGTCCGTCAGTTCACGTTGATACTCGTCCATCGATGCGCTAGCCTTCTTGTCGCAAGGGATCACAATTGGCTCAAACTCAGAGCCAGCTACCACCGAACGCAAATAATCTACATACTTGCGTTCAGTCTTCTTACGTATTTCTACTGCCGTTATCATACTTCCATACTCCTTTCACGTTCTGCCTTAAACTCACTGATAGGCATATTATAGAGCACAGAACAGTTGCCCTTGCGCTCCACATAATGCACATACGAAATATCGTTCTCCACGATGTGAATATTGTCGCTCGGAGTCACCACGAGCAACTGCAGATGGAGTTGTTTGCAGAGCGAAATCAGATAGCGTGCCTTGTCCTCGTCCTGTGCGCGAAAAGCTTCATCTATTGCAATGAAGCGGAACGAAGAATCTAATCCACTCTTGGTTAATCCGAACTGGTAAGCGATAGCCGATCCCAGAATCGTGTATGTTAATTGTGCTTTCTCGCCACCAGACAGCTGCCCCATCGCCTCATAGGTGTTACGCTTCTGCCCATCGTCTTGGTAAAACTCCTCCGACTTATATGTGTACCATCCACGCACATCCATCACCGACTTTCGCCATGATTCGACCTGTAAGCGAGACATCAGCGGTTCAATATGCTGTTCGAAATGAATCTTGCTTCCATCGATTGTTGAATTCATCTCATGAATATTAGGTATTGCACTGCTCAGCAGGTTTTGAAACTCCTTCACATCCACATTCAATCGTTTGGTTGCTACCAACTGGATATAAGTCTTTGGAGCATCTTTGAAATCAATGCCTATAAGATACGAATTCAATTGGTCGATGGTCTTGGTGATAGACTGACACCAGTTTTGGAAGAATACATTGAATGCACTGACTTTGTTGATGATATTCTCCTGCAAATACTTGTTGAAGCGCGATTCAAACCCTGGTAAATCTTCGTCAAGCAATCGTTGGTAATAGGCCTGATATTCGCCCATAAACTCCACGGCTTCGGGCAAACGGCTCACATCCGAACGCCAATCGTGATACTTCATGGTAATTTCCTCTGCGGGATTCTTGAAGCGATAAATCAGGTTCTTCAAATCGCTATTCTTGCGACTCTTCGTTTCACGCTGTTTCTGCAAAGCTAAATCGATCTCATGTTGTAACGTGTCACGCTTTCCGTTCAAATCCTCCAATGCCACATTCAGTAAATCTGTGTGTTGAGACTCAAAAGTATCCGTATCAACTACGCCTATTTGAGCCAAAGCTGAATTACTTTCGTTTCTCCTTTCTTTGAGCTTATTCTCACGATTCTCCGATAATGTTTTCTTTTTGATAGCTTCATTGTTCTCATCATCAAGTAAACCGATTTCTTTTCTCACCCCCGCCAATTGCTCCTGTAAAATCTTCACCCGATTATTGGCTTCCTCCAGTTGTCGTTTCTGTTCTTGCTTTTGCTGAATGACTAGTACACACGACTGCCAGTCGATATCATCAAATTTATCGTATTTACTAAACAGCGTCAAATAGGTTTCCCGCTTCTTCTGAGCATTCTTTATGTCTTCCTCTAGCTTACGGACTTTAGCTGCTGTCATCTTTTCTTCCTGCTGCAACTGACGCACCTCTGCCTGTAACACGGCAATTTTCTCCTTGTTATCCCAGCCAAGCACATAGTGTTCCTTGCCTCGTATCTCTGGTCGGTCGTCTTTCTCATGCTTACCACCTCTCGCCTTTATCAGCCCCTCTTTTGTTACTGCTTTCTCTTGCAGATGGTTGAAGTCCGCAAGCGAATCAACACAACTATAGTTGAATTCAGCAAATAACCTGTCCTCAAGCCAATCCAAATACAAACACATTGGCTTGTATTCAAGCTTACGGAGCAACGAATCCGCTTTCAATGTCCTATCCTCAAACTCACGAATAGTCTCTGCGCCCTGGTATCGCTGATACACGATACGACCTCGCAGATTATGACCATTCACATACTCATTTACCTGCTTGTAATACTTCTCCGGCACTACCAACCGCAATGCAAAATTGTGAAGAATACGCTCAATGGAATATTCCCAATCACGCTCATCATCCTTCACACATATCAGTTCACCAATGAATGGAATCTCTTCGGTAGTTGCACCAACAGCTTCCAGTATCTCATCACGAATCTCAGCCACACGACCGGATATATTGTTCTTATGCTGCTGCAGATAGCGTATGGTGGCCATTCGTTCTTCTATGTTGCTACTGATTTCATCCTGACGGTTTTGTGCCTGACGCTTCTCTTCCATAAGTTGCCTGTCAATCGTCACTTGCAGAGCATCTTTCTCGCGTTTGGCGGTCGCACGATTAATTTCGAATACCTCTACATCAGGACTTTGTTCCATCTTCACCAGCTTTGCCAACTTATCGTATTCTTCGGCTTTGGCCTTGCGGTTATCACGTATCCTCACTCTCTGATTGATTTCCTTTTCAATTTCATGTATCTGCTGACCCACCTCGTCCTTCTCAATAGCCACCGTCAAGCGCATTTGCTCTTGTTCCAGCTCACCCTTCTGCACCTTCAACTCCTTCAACCTATCTTCCAGTTTCCTCAAGTCGCTCTTGCAGCACACCAACTCCTTGTCGCACAAATCCACCGTTCGCGCAGCAAACCAATAGGCTGCCACACTCTTCTCCTGCTCCATTTCAACTATGCGTATGTCTATCTCCTTCAGTTCCTCTGTCAATGCATTGATAGGTTCCAGTTGGGCAATCTGCTCCTTCACCTTATCGATATTAGTCTTAGCCTCCATCAGATTTTGGAAGTTGTCCTTCAGTTCCTGATACTTCTCCTCAGCCGGCAGTTCCTCGAGCATATTCGTACGAATAAAACTGTCCAGATCGTCCAACACTTTCACACCCACTATCTGATTGAAGAGTGTAAGCGCCTTGTCCGAACGCATACCGAAGAGGGTTATCATCTTTTCGCCATATGCCACCGGACCATCAAAAAACTCTATCGTGCGTTTTGTTTCATTCGTATTGTATTTTTTCGTCAGTCGCTTGCGCCAATCGCCATGCAAGTCAAACTCTGAAAAGTCACGCTCTATAGTCAACGACTCTCGGGCTACACCAAACAGTACCTTTAGTTCCTCGCCAGTGTAGTAGCGCACCTGAAACAGCGTCACCACGCGCTTGTCCACATTGCAGAACGATGCAAGCAATACCGAACGAGCCCCTTTGTCGCGCAATCTCAGCGTGGTTGTGCTCGCTGCACCCTCCTGCTGCTGATTGCCATAGTTGCCAAAGAAGTACGATTCCTCTGTACGGTTGCCCTTCTTCTCCACACCCGATGATTGATTGTAAAATCGTTGGCGCTTCAGTGGCACCATCAGCGTGAGCAGAGCATCTATCAGCGTACTCTTGCCCGAGGCGTTTGCTCCGGTCAATAGCGAGTTGTTACCATGCAAATTCATATGGTACACTTTTTTGTCAAAGGTTCCCCAATTCCACACTTCCAAATAGTCAAGCTTAAAGCCTGCCACTTCCGAACTGGTATTAAATAGGTTCATCTGCTGCATTATAGTCATTAAGTTTGTTTTTAAATTCTAATATATCGTCCAGTGTCACCTTATCCTTGATGATGCGATGTATCTTATAGCGCTTCTCACCCTCAATATGCTTTGCTTCCACCAGGAAACCAAAGCCTGCTATGCTGTCTATATAGCGGTCAAGATCTTTCTCAAACTTGGCACGATTGAATGTGGCGGGAAGAAACAATTCTGCCTCTTCCTTTATTTCAGTAGCAGTTACATACTTGTCCGAAGCCTGCGACTCTGTTGGATTGCTGTCGAAGTCTTCGAGTATCTGCCTCAACACGATGAGTATCACCGAAACCTCAAAACCATACGACCTTCTCGACACCATGTTCAATGTTTTGTCTTCGTCCAATTTCATTTGCTTGACAAAGGCAAAACCTTCATCCTTTTTCACGATGAGTTCCAGTCCCATCACACTGATATAGTCCTGAATCTCGCTTTGGTAGTCGAGTAAATCATTCCAAACTACATCGTCTTTCTCTACGATGCCTTTCAACAGTTTCACTACAGCCCTGCTGTATGGTTGTATATTTGCTGCGTTCATCTTGTTATTATAATTTCGGGAATTGATATGGTTTTATTTTCTGTAAAAATAATATGTTGCTGGCGTTCTTCGCTTACCACCGTCTTATATTCCTTCAGCACGCCAATGTATCCAAACACTTCCGACAGACCTTTCTCCACGCCTTCGTTCCGCTCTATCACCTCTGCCAGGGTCGTCTGCTGTCTGTCGTTCAACACCTCGTTGATGCGGTCTCTCAGCACCTTTCGGTCGATGTGATACGGATTGTAGAGTTTACCAATACTCTCCAAATCAGCCAGACTCAGTCCGGCTATGTCAGGCTTATCCTTATACACAGTTTCTTTTACAGGTGTGAGGGTAAGAGGGCGCTCCAGCGGCAGATTGATGTCAATGGTTTCGTATTCAAGCGAAGCATCTGGCTTTTCTTTCCGTCTGCTGGCTTCGATGAGTAGTTTCTTTATATCGTTGATTACTTGCTTTGTCGCCTCAGCATTCATATGTCCGTTCTGGCGAATGATTCGACTCAGTTTCTCGCTCATGCGGTCGTTGGTTTTCGCAACCTTCTCACCAGCGTCAAACAGATGCTTTTTCATTTCCTTGAGAAACATGTCATGTGCATCAATGCCTCTATTTTCCAGCGTTTTGTAGAGTGCACCAGCCAACTCGTCCCATTCTTTCTGCAGATCGGCCGAGAGCAGAAACTCCCAAAATGCATAGAAACTTTTGCCTTGTTGCGATTGTTTTAGTTCGCCATATGCATCAAAGATGTAGTTCAACAAAGCTTTCTTCTCTGCATTTTCTGTCTGACGTTCGTATATCTCTTTGATAATCCCCTTAAAGTTGTCATCCACCTCTTTGAAATCGCTCAGCAGTTCCTTCGCCAGTTTGTTCAAACTGTTGTATCGTGGTTCTATCTGGTAGTCCTCGTAAACCTCGACCTCTTCGCCCATCTCCAGCCGCTGAATCTGATGCTCTATCTCCATTTTTTTGGTTCGAAGCAATTCTAGTCGCTTCTCACGGTCCTCGTTCGAGTATTCCACCAATTCCTTCAGTTGGGAAAACAGTGTCTTGAACTTTGATTCAGTACCGATGTAATCTTCTTTTTTCAAGCTCACCACCCAATCTATCAATTTGCTTGTGTGTGACGAAATCTCGTATATCACCTCTCCCTCTTCGTTCTGATAATTGGTCAAGAATCCCTTGTCTGTCCAGTCTTTGATGAGCCGTTTCGCTTTCTGTTCGTTAGACTCTACTAGTCTCGTCATTTCAGAATCATCCTCCACCAACGTATTTTCCTGCTCATCCAGTCGGTTCTCCAGTAGCATGTGCAAGCGTTCCTGCATTATAGCCGCCTGTCCTTCAAACGCTTCAATGACAAAAGACAAGAAGAAATCCACACTTCTTGATTTTATGAGTCGTACGCTTGGTGACTCTCGTAATATTTGTGTTATTTCTTCTACTTGCATAAATGTTATTCGAAATTATTTTGTTTAAAATCCATCAGTGTCTTAAATATTACATTCAAACACTTTTAAGGTGTTATTTATCTTTACACACAAAACACCACCATTGAATCATTGAAGTTCTATAATTCATTTTCCCCAATCCTTGCGATCAGTTCAGCATTCAGTTTCTCATCTCGTCCCAACAATTGCCGTACAAGCTGATAAATCGTAGTGCAAGGATTTTGATTTGCATAACGTGAATCTGCATATTCTAAATGCTTCGCTTCCGCATACCGCAAGGCGGACTCCATTGAGCCGTAAGTAGTCATTATCTTATAATTGTTAGGATCTTTCTTGGCGTATCTGTACTTTTTCTTCGATTTATATTTCGGAGAAGCATTTACAGCTGTTGAAATCTTCTCTTCATAATCCTTTCGAGACACTCCTGTTATTACATTCTGAAAATGATATAGATACCACAATTCGAATGCTTCATTACTCCAGGCTACCTCAATGCTATTTTTTTGTCCCATCGCAATGGCTTCGTTGAAATCCTTTGCAGGAAATTCATCCCTATCGAAAACAGCCCAAACACGGTCATAGTTATTCTTATTTTTAAGATCAATGGCCTTCTCCACAACATCTTTTGTTCCACGCCCAAGCCCTTTAACCTCGATGTCATATACAATTACCCCCTGTTGCTTTTCGGCAAAAGCTTCAAAGTAATTAGGTTCAGTCTTTGTCCCTTCGCACACAATTAACACAGAGCAACGTATGACTTTCTGTTCTCTCTTTTGCGATTGCCTCCTAAATTTTGAAGAAGCATTATCTATCTTTATTCTCTTTGCTGCCATAGCCTTACATTATTAATCATTCAATATATAAGGAATGGCACCATAACGACCGGCGATATAGTTTTTCTCATAATTTGCATCATTACGAGGTTTGGTCCCGTCTGGGAGTACGATATCAATCAGACTATACAAATCCGTCTGCTCTTTAGAATCTTTCTCCGTGAACCATATCTGGTCTCGTCTTAAAATTTTCTGAGAAAGTAAGTGCGTATCGTGGGTAGTGAATATCAATTGGGCATTCTTTGGATTTGTTTCCGGATTATTGAATAATTCAATAATATACTGAGAAATCAGAGGGTGCATTTTTGCATCCAGCTCATCGATGACAAGCACGCTCCCAGAATAAAGCGTTTCGAATATCGGTCCCGAAAGATCAAATAACTTATTTGTACCGGAAGATTCCCTATCTTCAAACGAGAAGTTAATTGTACCTACTATATTACCTTTATCTGAATATACGTTATGTATAGAATCCAACTCAATACTCTTCTTGCCTTGCGTTTCTCTTTGGAAGAGTGCTCGTAATTCCATAGGCAAGTCCTGAGGAATATTGGGTTCTTCCTCATGAGTAAGAATGTTGTTAAATCCAAGTCTCAATTTCTGGAAGAAGTTGAGAGCATCAACACTCAAAGATTCTTTTTTGTGAAAAAATAATTTTGAATATGCTCTATATTGTTGATTATTCAATCCAGAAATCACATTAAAGTCCGATTGAAACCAAGAAATAACCTGACGAGATATTTCACCGCCTAACTGTTGGCATAATGACAGGAACAAACGGTTGTCATTGGTCTTTTCTTCATATCCGACTCCTTCCGGGAAATTATTCTCATCTACACAAATCCCATCTTCGTTTCTTACGAACATCATCTGCTCTTTAGAACGAGGTGTTGTTTTCCGGAATAACCATTCTTCAACGATACGCTCCAGATTATACCTGAATCCATATCTGTAACAATACTCTCCTTTCAAAAATATAATCTCAAACATAGAGGGATGGTGATTGTCCTTCAAAAGAAGAAATGGGTCATATTCCAATTGCTCATTGTCATTTAACTTCACCGACAACAACACGCAACTCGCCATTGCGTGCATCGCACTGACAAGATTGGATTTCCCACTTGAATTGGCACCATACAGCGCAAGCGAACGAAGCAGAGTATATTTATTGCAGTCAAACAAGTTCGTTTCAGTACATTCTTTCAAAGCTTTATCGGCCTCCAATACTAAGGTCTTTTTCCTATAAAACGACCTGTAATTCTCAACTGTAAATTCAAGTAACATATATCTGACTTTTAAGTGTTTCAATTATTTTTCATAACTGTTTTCGAGTACAAAGGTACAAAATTCAATTCATATAATGCATATTTTTGAGATATTTTCTCAAAAATATGCATACAGCATCTATTACATTTGCTGATTCAAAAAATAACATGCTGAAAATCAGCAGATAATCGTTATCTATACACATAATCATATCCGCATGATTGTGTGCAAAATTATGTAGAAATGAAATATTGTTGAAATTTCTTTTATGCTGACTAAAGGTACTGAACCATTTCATGCATTTGTGTCGCATACAAGACAGTTATTCTGTTATCATCCTCAGCATAGTAAGCAATACAGTGTTCTATTCCATTCAACATATTTTCAAATGCCAAACAAGGGTTCAACCCTCCACTGACTAATGTGTTACCCAAGGCCTTCATTTTTTTGCTCCGAGTAGTAATAGGTTCTGTTTTCAAGCATCCAAGAACTTTTTCTGGACTATCCAAATAACAATAATACAACCAAATCTCAAAACAAGGATTGCTCACGACCCATCTACCTTGTACATCGGTTTGATTACCTTTAAATATTTTCTCCAACTGATCATAGAATTCATCTACATCCGAAAGGAGAAATACTTTGTCCATAGTATCCAGTTGGAAAAAGCTGCGATTCTATTTTTATTTCTCCTGTCAACTGTATTTATTCCCACTTCTCTTGCATCTGATATGGCTGTAATCCTTGTCCTTTTTCAGACATAAATACAACTCTTAAAGAGTTAAGCTCACGCTGTTTAATCAATTCCAGAAGAAAATCCTTTCCCCCCAGAGAGTACGAATATAAGACTGGTGGAAAGAATCCCTTCAGGCTTTTGGTAAGCAGAAGACACTCCTGATGTTTCATATACCTGACAATTCTCCTTATTTTGGGTTATAGACTGATGTACAAGCTATTTAGGAGTTAATCTTGAGTATTTTTTTTGAATATGTAAATTTAGATAAATCCATAACAATATTAACATTTTACATATTCAATTCACCAATAAAAGGAATAGCGCCATAACGCCCCTCCATATATCCGTTCTCAATATTAATTGTGTTGTGAATCTTAAAATCGTTTAATGAATACATATGACTCCCACCATCCTTCTTTTCAACCATCCAAGCTTCATCGGTGCGCAAAAAATCCTGATTTAGCAAACAGGTCTGATGCGTTGTAAAAATAAGTTGTCCATTGGTGTCCTGTGAGGAAAAATAACGGACAAGTTCCCTGACCAAATGTGAATGTATGCTATGATCGAGTTCATCTATGATTACCGTCTTGGCGGATTTCATTGCATCATATAATGCCGGAACAAGCGACAGTAATCTAACCGTACCGTCAGACTGTGCCTGGATATCCATATCCTTTGAAAATCCGTTTTTACCAAATTGCTGGAATAGCATTTGACTTATCTTCTGCACTCCATCTTCTACACTAATAGATCTTGTATTTCTGAAATCAACGACCTCCGACAACACTCCGGAACGCATTTCTTTAAGTTTGTCCATAGGTAGATTACTGATGTCATGGGTACTCATCCAATCTTCAAAATTTTCTGTTTCGACATTAACTCTGTTAATACCAAGACCAAGTACCTTAAATATATCCGAAGCAAATTGATTGATTTCTTTGTTGCTCTTGAATATTCCAATCAGTGCAGGATTGAAAGAATGCAAGCCAATTATTGTAAGTTCGTCCTCAAACCATTTTTGTGCAATACTAATATTTTCATCCGTCAATACCGGCATATCATTGTTTATAGTCAAAAGACTGGAAAATGGATTTTTTTCTATCCATCCCAAAACCATATTGCCTACTTCCTCTGAAGGCGTAACTGCATATTCGATTTTGCCCTCTTTGCGAGTGAAAACATTATGGTTTTCTTCCGAACCCAAACCGGAAATCTGTAGTATTTCGGAAACAATCCCAGTATTCATAATTTCCACAGAGTATATATATGGAATTCCTGTTTTTGTCTCAAACTCTATTGTCAGTTCCATAGGTTCTGTTCCTGTATTTTCTTTTAACGCAAAGATGTACTTACCAAAGGTATCCTTGTCGAGAAAACTTTTGTTCAAAGCTATTGCTTTCAAGAAATTGATACCCTTTAACAAATTGGATTTTCCAGCGCCATTGGCTCCATATATAGCAGCCATTTTCAATACAGGCAGTTTCTCATTAAGCATAGTAATATGGTTAGACAAGGTTGTCCTTTTCATATTAGGAAACATATCAAACTGAACCTCATCATTGAATGACAGAAAATTCTTCAATATAACACGCAGTATCATAAAATAGTATTTAATAAAATAATCAAACAGTAATATCAATGAGACATTAACCTATCTCAATGCAAAGATAATTAAAACAACCAGAAATGTGAAAATTTCACGTGAAAATTTCACGCATTAAAAATAAAGAAAGGCATCAAGATAAATAATATTGCTGGCGAAAAGAGAAAATACAAGATTCTATTAACCAATATCAGTCATTATGAAGTTGTATAATGTTTGGTTTAGAACCTTTTTAAATATACAAGATACTAGACTAAACCTATAATTTCTTTTCTCTAATAAACGGCACTCTATGCATCTTGAATCTGGGTTAGAATTAATACTACTAGGTATCAGATTATGATAACTATGCAGAGAATTCTTCCTTTTTCTTTTGGTTAGCATACGATTTTGAGAATTACTTAGTTCCAAAAAATTATGTTTTCTTTTTTTAGTGTTATTTTTGTATAAATTTTGTCCCCAGTTTGTCCCTCTTCATATAAATAATAGGGAAAAGCATACTAAATATCAATATATTACAAATCAATTTATATTTTCTGCATCGGCAAGTAACTATCTGATTATCAATGAATTAAATTGATTATAATCGATTGATATGGCGCTCTTTACGGGGCGCCTTTTTTGTTGCTCTACTGTCAATATTAGTCATTTATAAGCTTTGTACATCATCTTTTTGTACCGTTTTTGTACCACGAAGCAAAATTCTGGCATTTTACGCTGGACAGATTGTGGAGAAAGTTGACTATGGTTTACTAAGATTTACGATAGTTGACACATAACGGGAGAAATAAAGCGAAATAAACATTTAAAATTTGAGTAATATGCCAGCAAGTAACACTAAAATTAAAAAGATTTGCGAATGGTGTGGAACACGATTCGAAGCACAAAAAATAAGTACAAAGTACTGCTCTCACAGGTGTGCAAATTTAGCTTACAAAAAAAGAGAAAGAGAGAAAAACATTAAGGCTACTGAAGAGAATACTCAAAATAGGATTGAGGAACTACCTATCATCACAATTAAGGATAAAGAGTTTCTATCTTTCTCAGAGGTTGGAATTCTTTTAGGTATTACCAGACAAGCAGTCTATAAGATGGTCTATAAAGGATACCTTCAAGCTTCAAAAATTAGCAGTAGATTATCTTTCGTCAAACGCTCTGATATAGATGAGATGTTAAAACGGCATCCTTATGAATTTAGAATGCCCAAGGACACTCTACCTATCAAAGAATTTTATACTACAGCCGAAATAATGAAAAAATTCAATGTAAGTGAATCATGGATTTTTGTTATGTCTAAGAAGAATAAAATTCCAAAGACATTCAACCGTGGTAAGACTTACTGGAGTAAAAAGCATGTTGATGCTTATTTTTCCTCGAAGGCTCCAGATGCAGACATTACAGAATGGTACAGTGTGCAAGAAGTTCAGGACAAATTTCAAATGAGCCTTAACGCTATATACTCTTTTGTTTATAAAAATGCCATTCCGAAAAAGAAAGTTGGTATTACCGTATATTATTCAAAAAAGCACTTCGATATAGCTAAGGGAATACGTCAGGCTGAAGAACCCAAATACTACACAGTTCAAGAGGCTATGGAAAAATTCAAAATAACAAGAGACCAGCTATACCATTATACCAAGTATCATCAAATTCCCAAGATTAAGAAGGGAAAGTATACTCTTATATCCAAAGCTGAGCTCGATAATTTGTTCGAAGATCCTATCATTGAATAATCCTGGTATAAGTTATTTTCCGGTGTGAGTATTCACCAAGAAAACACCAGTTTAATTTGTACCGATAATAATAATTTATCAACCAAAAACATTAATCTTATGGCACTTACATGTACTAACGTAACATTGAGACAAAGAGTTATCAGTAACGGCAGAATTTCTCTCTACCTGGACTATTATCCGGCTATTCGCAATCCGTACACAATGAAAATGAGTCGCAGGGAATATCTTGGCATTTATATCTATGCCCGTCCTAAAAATGAGATTGAACGTGATTTCAACAATGAGATGCTGAGTAAGGCTGAAGCCATTCGTTGTATCAGAGTACAGGCAATCGTCAATGAAGAATTTGGATTTCTTGACAAGCACAAAATGAAAGCTGACTTCCTTGCCTATTTTCGTGAAAAAGCAAAACTGAAGTATCACAAATGGGACTGCGTTTACCAGCATTTTGAAAAGTTTGTAAACGGCTATTGCACTTTCGGAGATGTAACGGTGGAGCTTTGCCAGAAGTTTAGGCAGTATCTACTGAACTGTAAACAGATCCGTCATCCTAATATCAGTGTTTCGAGGAATTCGGCAGCTGGCTATTTTTCAACTTTCCGTGCATTACTGAAAATAGCTTATCAAGAGAAGATGCTACGTGAAAATCTGAATGACTTCATAGACAAGATTGAATGGAAAGAAGTCAAAAAGCAGTATCTCACATTAGCAGAAGTCAAGAAACTGGCCGCTACACCATGCAAGATTCCTGTACTGAAACAAGCTTCATTATTCTCTTGTATGACCGGTCTTCGTATCAGTGATATTTTACAACTAACATGGGATAATATTGAAGTCGGTCCTGACAATGGTTATTACATCAGAATTTGTACGGAAAAAACAGAAACGGAAGCGACTCTCCCCATCAGTAACGAGGCATTGGAACTATGTGGTATCCCTGGTTCTGGTCGTGTATTTAAAGGACTGACCAGAGCTATGACGAATCAGCCTCTCAAGCAATGGATTTCGGAAGCCGGAATCAAAAAACACATAACCTTCCACTGTTTCCGTCATTCGTACGCCGTCATACAAATCTCTTTAGGCACAGACATTTACACAGTATCAAAAATGCTTACTCACAAAAATGTTTCGACCACACAGATTTATGCTGATTTGGTCAATTCCAAGAAACGAGAGACGGCGAATAAAATTTCGTTGAAATAATTCTAAATACCACAATAGGGAATTCCGATTTTCAGAATTCCCTATTTATTTACTACTTCCATTCTCCACAGCAATTTTAGGTAATCCAAGTCTTATTCTAACAATGTCTAAAGCTAAAATATCTATACGCTGAAAATATAATTCAGCTTCTTGATTTGTTAATGTTGGATGAGGTAATTGAGGTGACGCATTATAATGCCTTGTTTCTTTTCTTGAATTAGCAATTCCCATTAAATCTTTTATTGTAGTATCTCCAAAGAAAGGAATTAGTTCAGGAAAGATTTCTTTAATTCGCCTATCAATTCTATGATTTAATGGATATTAACCAATTAATCATGTCAACTAATTTACCCATAATTAAATAACACGCTCTTTCGTCAGACTCAACAGCACTATTATGTACTGCTATCAAATCTTTGATTTCCTCATCCAAAGAATCATAATTATTAAGAGCAATATATAATTCATCCAAAATTGAAGTTTTCATATTTCCATTAATAGGAATAGGAACAGCTCGTGCAAATGAAGAAAGCGTTTCCATTAAAAATGTATCAATTTCAGCAATATTAGCTTCCCAACCTTTAGGTAACTCTCTAAAGTCTACAGCTCTAACCCTTTTGTGAAATATTTGATTATGCGGGGAATTTAAAGAAACTCCTAAGACATATTTAAGCAACATCGTTAGTTTTTCCACAAAACTTGATGTTAAAATTGAATCATATATTAAATCATTATAATCTTTTATAGTTTTTTTTGTAGAAACTATAATTCGATATTCATAACAATATTTTGATTCCCTATAATCATCTGATATGATCCATTTATCATATTCAAATGAATTATGCTCATATTCATCAATATGAATAGGCATCGGTTTACTTTTATAGACTATATGCATATTATAAATTGATTTATAAATAAATATACACATTTAATATTGGTAACTACTGCAATTATATTGTTTTCTAAAATGATCTAATTCAAAATAATTACATTATAATACTAAATTTAATTCGTAGTTATTAAATTATAAACTAAGAAAATACATATCGAAATATCACTGACCAATTGGGATACAACCTCATAATAACTCGCCATGAAGATGGCTACTTGTTTAAATTTTTATAATTTACTCTCGTCTGGACAGATAATCTTGCCTCTTGGTACAGGTACAGCCCAATGAGTTCTTACAAAGAAAAAACATGGCACAGATTATTTTATAGCGCTTTATTTTACACTACCATTCAAATGGAAATTCATCTTTTTCTGATTCTTCTTCCTTCCATCGTTTCAACTTTTGATAAGAGTCCTCTGCGATGTACATAGATTGAATAGGCTTTATATCATTTCCATTATAAAAAAAGCAACCAGATAAATCGTATCTTGTACTTCTGGGTTGATAATGTCCGTCATGCAAGAATTTTTCCCCAGATATATAATATATTAATACTAATTTTTCATCTTGAAGGTAATGATCCAAAATATCTTTTCTTATTGCAATTCCATTAAATCCTTTTTTACAGAAGTTCATAGAAACTACCTCATCTGTTTTTTTCTTTCTCACAACCCCTCTTTCTGCCGTATATAAATCTAATTTATTCATTAACCCTTCATTGGGAGCATAAGCTGTCGATAGAAAATTATCGGCATTTCTCAAACCGTCATAATTCTCTTGGAGTTGTCCTTTATTCGAAATTATAATATCGCATGGACAACCATGCGGTCGTTTCTCATATTCATAACATTTAGTTCGCTTATATCTATCAGACCATGTATATTCGTTCCAAAGAAATTCATACGCGCCATGACTTTCCGGCATCCACCCTCCATGAAAATTTTTGTCTTTTGCCCAGCTATTAAAGGCATGAATATCCTCCTCTTTAATAAAGATGGAATCTACGAACAAGAAAAGTTCTCTATTTAATTTTGTTATAACCTGATCGCATGATTGATGAGATTTAAGTACCAACCATTGGATACCTTGTTTGTTTGTTATAATGAATACTGGCAATGGTAACGGAAACTTACGATCCATCCAATCATCGTCCGACATTTTTTCACCAATGTTTAATGAGCCATCTTCTTGAGGTTCCATTCCACATTTATCTTCATCTGTCATTGTAGGGTCTATATATGGAATAACATCAGAATACCATGGAAAAGGAATACTTGGTAAATCATCATATATGTTACTGTTATATCTATCTTTATAACCATCTGTCATTTTACAATGGTCACTTAGTAAGGCTTCAACTTTATACAATGCTAACCATTGATACTTCTTTCCTATACGCTCTGTCTTATTCTTGAAACGATTTGACGAATAGCTGTCCTTAAATAATACTCCAATCTCATCAGTCCAGTTGTACTCATGTTTAATGAGATTATTAATCATTAAAAGAATGTCATCAAGAAGAACAAAAGACGTTTGCCCCTCTTTTTCGTTAATATATATATTACTTGTATTCCGACTATTGGTTCCTATAATATATCTGTTAAAATCTTCAAAACCATTAATAGACTCATAAAGCAACTGTGATGGATATGATGTGCCAAAATAATTTTCAGTAATATCATCCCATTCATCAATAATTAATCCATTGGGATTCATAGATTCATATGGTGGTTGTACTTGTGATAGCAAATCTTCGTTTCCTAATTCTCTAGAAAATGCTAAAAGTGATAATGTCCAATGTCTAACAATAATATCTAATGGTGCCTGAGCTCTATCACTATAGTGACTCTGTTTAATTTTTTTCGCTATCTCTGATATTGCATTTTTATCTCGAGATATAAGTGAGTAACCATACACAGCAGCATATAGAATATGTAATACATATGGGTCATTACAAGTATGTAAATCCTCAATGAGTAATGATACAAAACCTGTATTTCCAAATTTTTTCATTATTGATACTATTCGTCTTAGGATAATATGTCTAACTTGTGGATGAGGAGAAGTACACATCCACAAGAATAAAATACAAGCTTTGTATGCATCATCTTCAGAGTGAATTTGAAAGCCTATACGCTGTCTGAAGTCATCTTCATAATATTCTTTATACAAATCACCTATATAAACTGACCATTTCATATCGCGTTCATACATGGTCATGGCAAGCATTGCACTATTAAAAACTCTTATATTATCAACAGACAACGAATCGATTAAATCAAGAATGCTGTATGGCTCGTAAATTCTATTTTCTAAACTCCATTTAGCAATCCTTTCTCTATTGATATTTTGCAATTTAATACTTTCAAACAGTTCTTTCTTGAATGTGTTTGTAAATGTATTGTCTAATAATAAGGCATCTGAAAAATCCCACTCAGACAATAAAGCGATAATAAAATGTTCTAGATAACGTGAAGAATGCTTTTTATTCTCATCTAAAAGGAAAGAACGAATACTTTGTTCATTGCGTTTGCTATTTTTGATAGTTGCTACTTTTAGAAAATCACCTAATTGTTCATATTCAAATTGTACACAATTGTAATTATTATTAATGATTGGCAACAAAACATTCTCTTTTAGACAAACATTCAGGAGATTATTACTCCAAGTCCTATTACGGCATATTCTATCAGCATAAATTCGAGCTTTCTCACGTGGAACTGGTAAGCAATGTCTATAATTTAGTGAATAGTTTGCCAAATCCATTAAAAATTTTATAGTGATATAACGATATTCATCTTCGTCAACTTTACGGCATATATCTGCATTTTTCTCCAATATATAATATACATATAAGTTTGATCTCGGAGAATCAATCACGTTATTTATTCCATAACTTTTTGCTGCTTGACAAAATATTTTAAGGAAAAGCGGATTTTTAAAATCTGATTTGTACCGTTGCATAATGGTTTTATTCTCTGGATTTTCAATCCTATATTCTTTAAAATAGTCATTTGTAGCTTTCTCGACATCGGAAAATCCATCTATTGTCATATCTTCTACATTTTTGTTCTTTGCAAAGGTAGAATACAGGTAATCATCAGACTGAGAACGTACAGAAAGTATCAACTTAATGTTATTGCAGTTGTTTATTGTGTCGTATAACACAGGAAGCTGCTTCTTCCAATAACTGTCTTCCGCACCCTCATTAAGCGCATCTATTATTAGTAAAGCGATACTATCATTTTGTTTCATTTTATCGTCCAACAGATTTAAGTCTGTTTTATCAAAATTGAGCAATTTACATATTTGCGGTATTATCTCTTCAGAAGCAGTGAACTGACTTCCAAATAATAAATATACATTTATTTGTTTGCATAACTTCTGGGCTTCATGACATAAAAAATGGGTTTTACCACACCCTGCATTACCTCTTACAATAATGACCTTTTTGTAGTAATCGTTTATTGTTTCACTGAATTTTTGATAATTAGGTAAATTTTCTATATAAAAATCTCTTTCAGAACTTTCTTCAGAATTCTCTGAAAGTTCAAAAAAAGCCCATAATTCATCATCTTTTTCTCTTAAAGATGGAAACTCTTTTTTATATGCTTCATTTTGTTTTAATATTTTCTGAACCTCATCTCTGAAAGTCCTTTTCGAAGACAAAAACCATTGTCTATACTTTTCACATTGTTTTTTTACATTTTCAAATCCATCTTTATTTATAAAGTTATAAAGTTTAACGCTGAAGTCACTGATGTCTTGATGGAGTTTAGGATTATATCTATTACCGGCTAACTTTATTGCTTTATATATTTGATTTTGGCTTGTTCTACGACCATAAGTTGATGTATCTTCTGAAAAATGATCTTGTTTGTATGGTATATTTTTTTTGTCAAGCCAAGGACTTGTCAATTGTCTGATGGATATATACCCCAATGTTTGTGAAACACTTCGGGTCATTATTCCTATTACAGAACCAAATTCATTTATAACAGGAGAACCTGAGAATCCTTTATAGCTATACAAAGCTAGAGTATCTTCTCGAATTACAACAATATCATATTCTAGTCTATGAACTTGTTGCCGGTTTCTTATAGATAAGGAAATAAGATCTTTATTATTTCCTAGTTCAGAAGGATAGCCTATTACCTTCAATTCCAAATCTTCATTGAATTCAGCTGCAAGAAGCTGCAATGTTTCATGAGGAATATGTTTTGTACATTTCAGAATCACAACATCATTATGGCCACCTAATTCTTCAACTTCACATAAAATAGACTCTCCCATATCTATAAACACAGGAGTTTCTTTGTTGTACAAATGGTCTATGACCGCATGACGTACTGTTAACAACGTATCTTCACCAACAAAGAACGCCGTTGCATGTTCACTACCGCATTGTAACGGGACAATAGCATTGAACAGAATTTTTCTTGTTTCAAATTTTAAATGCATCTATCTGATTGTAATCTGCCTCAAAATTCAAGGCTGTTTTTATTTTTATTGGAGCATTTACATAACGCTCTGTAATTGGATTTTTGTGGTTAAAATGTAAATAGTGCAATTGTTCATTTCCATCTAAACTACTAGTGAGAATCTTTGCTATAGTAGCTTCTGAAGGTCTTTCCTTTTGGTTTCCGCCTGTAAATATATAATGTCTGGTTTTTATTGTTTCAAACAGCTGTAAACTAGTACTATACATACTGCCATGATGTGACATTTTTGTTACCAATAGCTTTAATGGCAATCTTCCAGTATATTTTTCTTTTATCGTTTCTATAACAACCTTGGGAGCTGCATCCCCTAAAAAAAGGATACGAGCATCATTATATTCCCAAATAAATGCTATAGATGCAATATTTTCCTCTGATTCATCTTCTTTCTCTATTTTTGCTATTCTATTCAGATATTCATTTGTAATATCTGAGTTTGATGTTGGCTGAGAATCTGTTATATCATAATCTTCTAATTGTTGTAACAACGTCAAGAGCTCGAAAATATTCGCCTCATTGATGTAATTATTTTCTTTTCTTTTATAAAAATATCTCAAGAATGCTTTCTGATATTTCTGATCAAGTTTATCAAAAGCTTCTTTAGTTGGAGATAGGAATACTAATTTCCCAAAACTAAAACCATCAACACTTTTTAGTTCAAAGTCTTTGCTATCGACTGTTATATAATTGGTATACCAAACATTTTTCCAGTCATTATTATCATATATACTTTTTGCTAATAAAATTGCTTTCCTAGCAGAAACCTTATATTCACTCTCCTCAATTACGGAAGGTAACTCTTGCATATATTCATTAATGAGGGTCTGCATTGAGTCATTAATAGTTTTTTCAGATTCTTTTGGTTGCTGATAACAATTGTATATAATATTCCCAATTTGCAGGTCTGGAGTAGACTTTAACATTGTAGACAATCCTGCAATATGGTCGTTATCTATGTGTGTGGCAATTAATAAGTCTATACGTTTATGCAACGTATTTTCTACAAATTCTTTTATCTGTTTATTATATGAGCCACAGTCTACCATCAGATGAAATTCATTCCCATTATCATCTGTTATTAATAAAAAAATACAGTCACCTGGACCACAAGGAAAAGTTCTAAATAATGCTGTAGCCATATTTAAAATAAATGATTATAAAATTCATAGCCTTCAGAGTCGCGAATAGATTCATAACTCATCTCTCCAATCAACCTTGGTGCTTTCAGTCAATCAAAATCTGCAAATACATAAAGTCTTTTCATACCTTATTCTTTTTGGATGCTCTTTCTCGTTTTTTAAGACTCAAATCCTGCAAGGTCTTTCCTATTGCATCTTCTTTTGCAAGCAGAAGAATATCGTTATCCAGCTGAAGCGCATAAAGCACCCTAAGATAAATACCTATTGCCACTGTAGGTACACCTTTCTCTATGCGTGAAACCGTAATGGGCGAACAGGTAGCACGTTCGGCAATCTGTGCGACACTAAGATTTCTACGCAATCGTGCAAGTCTGATTTGCTCACCCACAATTTGCATCTTCTGACCCAGTTTTCTTGGCAACTTAGTACCCATCGTACTTTTCGTCATAACTCACTCAATATATCATATAATATGCAAATATAACGGTTTGACTTTATTTTAAAAACATTATAAAAATAAAATTCTGATGACATCACTTCTTATCTATTTGACGCTATTTTCACCCTTTGTTTGCGAGTAACATTTTTATTTGGTGAGAATGACCATCTGGCACACTTCGAGTTTTTTTAGTGCATTATAATAAATATACCTACTACTTTCCTGGCGGTCATACTCCAACAGTTGAAGAAGTGCAAAAATATTATGTACCATTGGCGGAACGATTATTGGAATTATAGCGTAACCTATCATATAATATAGAAAAAATACTACTTTTATTTATTATATGATAAGTTATAAATTCATATCTTATATTCAATCTCATAAATTAATCCGCCCCTATTCCATCTGAACACTTATTACTTACCAATAATAATCAAACTATTTATGACAATTAGTGACGTTTGATGAAGTCTGATGTCACTCTTATCATTTTCTGATAATACATAATCAATAAACATTACCTTTGCTCACGAACAGTTAAACATACGGCTTATGTATTTGAAGAAATTTGAATATTTTATTTTAGATTCTAGTGTAGCTGGAACATTACTTCTTATGGCACTTGCTATACGCATTGAAGCAATCAATGCAGGCTTTGATCAGTTCAGCTCAAATATTATTTTTATATCGGTCTTTATAATATCTACAGGATTATATATATCAATGCAAATTGCATTATACGAGATAATTATATATTTATGTCATCATAGCAAATCTTTGTCTATCCATGAACATCTTAATGATTCTGTGATTGAACCAGAACAAGCATTTATGGAATATGAAAAACTCCGTTCGAATACTATTATAGAACAGAAACGTACGAACGATAAAAAGCTAGAGTTAGTACATATATACATCCATCAAACGATGGCTGCTTATACAAGCCAAGAAAATCTGCAGCGCCTCTGTGCTTATATTTCAGATTTCTTTCAGGATAAAACTGCTATAGATATTATTCCTATAAAAGTAGATTCAAAATTGAAAGCTATAGATGTTATGCATTTGGGTTGGAACATAGGTAAAGCATTAGGTAAACGACGTTCATATACAGCAGAATTCATTAAAAAAGTATTTGCTGATACCATGAAAGAAAATGAAATCAACACTATAATCAAAAAGATGTCTCACTCAGAAACAGAATGCCTGATTAAATTAAATCCAGATATAATTCAATAAATCAGACTTTATATTCATAAATATTGCATCAACAAATATTAATCCTCAAAAGCAAAAACAGATACTATGACAAAAGAACCTATCACATTCGACAAGCTTCCGCAGGCTGTAAGCTATTTAACAGAACAAGTAGAGAAAATTTATCAATTAGTTGAAACCTTACAAGCACAGAAACCGGATAATCAGCATCAACTAATTGACATAGATAAGGCTAGCATACTTATCCAAAAATCAAAACCGACAATCTATAGACTTGCTCGTACAGGTCTCATCCCAGCCTATAAACGTGGTAAGAAATTATATTTCTATAAGGATGAGCTCCTTAAATGGATAGAGGCTGGCAAAAAACAAAGCCAACCTCTATCATATCAGGAACAATCCGCACAAATACTTCGTGGGATGAAACGCAAACCTAGAAATGGGACTATTATATGATTTCTATTCTAATTATGTTATTAAAAAAGAATTACTCATTTACCACATTGTTTTTTGATATCGTTTTTTAATTTATCAAAACAACGAGCCTTGTCCTCAGTATATTCACCACGGAATATTTGATTTTCAATTTCCTCTCTTGTTTTTGTTCCATTGAAAAGTACCTCCAACTGGCTTATGTGTCCCGGAGCAAAATCTTGGTATAAATCATATTGTTTCAAGGCCAATTGCTTATGATAATTATATCGTTCATCTAATCTAAATTCATTAATAATTTCTTGATAAATACTCTCTCTAGGAGTAAATTCTAAACGAAAATCGTTAGGGTGTTCTTGCATCCTAAGCATAGAAACATTTGTATCATATGCAATCTTAATGGTTATTTCCTGATCGAATTGATAATTTTCACTTGTAGGAGAAAGCATCAAAAGTTTTGTTTTATCAGTACCTCCTATTTTATCAGCACCCTTCAACTTTTCATTACACACAGAGCAACTTGGGACAAAATTATAGAACGATAATCCGACTAAAGGACAAACGCTTTTAGGAAGGAAATGATCTAAATCAAAATGATTACGAAATTTTTTTTCTAATCTTTCACTTTTACTTGGATTCATGTTCCTGAAATAACGATAATTATTAAATATATCAACTACATTACTTACATCTGTTCCATGACATAAATTAAATATAGCATTAATTACAGAATCAGTATATTCCTCATCTTCTTCAGACCTAATATATCTCTTGAGTAAATATTTATCAGCACTTGTTAGAAAAGTTGCAAAATCCTTATATACATTAGAAAATCCATAAGTATTGATAAAACTGGTTTCACAATAGAAGCATACAGATAGATCCAATTCCTTAGAATATTTCATAAAGAAATCTGCAATCTTAGGTTGATATGCATCTACTATAGGAGTATCCACTCCAGAATAATGAAACAATTTTTTTAATTCAGTATGCAATTCTTCATGATTTCTTGTTTTTTTACTTCCTTGAATATCTATATAATCTATATACATATCAACTAATTGGGAATATGTCTTTAAAAAAATATCTATTATGTTATCAGGATATAATTGTTGAGGAAATTCATTACGACTATATTGCCAGAGTTGTCGCTTTAATATATCCCATCTATCCTGCATAATCTGCAAATTTTCATGAAAGATATCTTTATATTCTTTCATTAAAGAATCCATTATATATGCATTCGGGTAATTAATTCTTCTCATAAAGTTAACTTTTTAATAGTTTTTCGATTTCTGAAACCCTCAATATTAGACGTCTCTTTTCCTCCTCTAAAATTCGTTTATTATTATTCCTTAACATTATTGTATCAAGCATTCCCATCAAGGTATTACGCAAATAATTTTCTCCAATAAGATTAACAACTTTACTATAATATTCAATTTTTGAGAAGAAAACATCTTTTACCTTTTGGGGTACATTGTTCGTCACATCATACATATCTACTATTTGTTTTACAGAAGCTAATGCTACCTCACCTATAGGATTTTGAATAAAAAACTGGTTATATAATAAATCATGTATATTAGATGCAAAAGTTTGATTATCTTTATTCTCAGTTTTTCCATCTTTTAGATAAAGTATTCTATTTTTAGGGACATCAGAAAGGACAAAAGGTGAGTGCGTCACTATAATAATATTTACAGAACGAATTTTTGTATTATTTATATGACACCATGAAAGCATCTTAATAATATTTGCAATCATTATCCGTTGCATTTCTGGATGAAAATACAATTCTGCTTCGTCAAGGACCAAATTAATATGATGATAAGCTTTTCGATAGCTATCCTCTCTTATACTTTCAATATTCTTAATATGGTATAGAATATAACTAGCACTTTGTAATATTTGTTTCTCTCCACTACTCATTTTTCCTAATGGCATTCCATTATTCATATCTTGACTAATTTTTTCTCCTTTAGGTAGGAAATACATCTTCCACTCAAATATTGATGGAGGCAATACCGCAAAGACTTCATCATAAGTATGAAAACGTTTTCTTTGCTTGTTTTCAGGCAACAGACTATTATTTATTTTTAAATTACGTTTAATAATTTCTTCTGCTGATATTTTCTTTACAGACGTCAGATATTCTGCTGTACCTATAGGTGCGTATATGGGATCATAAATTTTACGCTTAAGAAATTCTAACACTTGATGGATTTTCAATGTAATATGTGTATACTCTTGAACTGATAGTATTTTGTTAATTACATTTTCAATATTAGTTTCATTATCTTCTATAAACCTCATGGTTCTATTCTCTCCTCCAGTTAATGTATATGAACTTCCATACAACTCTTTCAAGTATTCTTTTTCACTTTCTGTCCAAATTCTTATCCCTATCATTTGACCAAATGATGGATAGTTTAAGCAGATTTTTATCGATTTATATACTAGATAAGTCAATATAGTTTCTTTGATTGGTTGAGCATATTCTTTAAAAGGCACAAAACCTTCAAGTTTTCTATTCCACACTTTACAAAAGTTGTCATGTAACTTTTTCACCTCTTTTTCATCTAAAAAAAGTTTATCATTACATAACTTCTTCATTTTATTGTAATAGCGTATGGAACATGTATCATCAAAACGATATTCTATATAAACAGGCTTATATTTATCCATAAAACATTTTCCTTGAGACCAAAATAAAAGACTAAGTGTTGCTAATCGTTGTTCGGCTAAATCTTTCTCATTGGAAATGTTAATATTACCCCAGTCATCTCTATATGGCACAACAACCAACGGTGTAAGATATCCATCGTTTTTATGTAGTAATCCTCGTACCCATTTCCCATCAATTCCCAATTCTCCTAATGGATTCATAAGTGTTTCTGTAACATAATCTGCTTGACAGAATGAATGAATGCTATAGTTAGTACATATTGTATAAAAAAAACTCGATAATATTTTTTTTCTTTTACTATCTGATATATAATCTGATTTAAAATCTTCTTTTACCATTGAATGATTTTTACCAGACAAATAATAATAGCTAATATTTCCATAGTTATATGCAATTTTCCCTAAATTACCATCTGTCTCAAAAAAAAGTGAAGCGGCAAACCCCGTCGCTTCTAGAAGTCTTCTACCAACTGGTACATGTAATTCGTTTTCTTTCTGATACTTTTTTTTATCTAAAACGGTATAGGCAAAATTATTTATAATACGAAACATTAACTCTAATAAAGTTGTTTTTCCCGATCCATTTTGTCCTACAATACATGAAACTGATATTCTTAACTATTGCAAACAGTCGGAAAGATTTCCATATAGTCTCCGTTATTTTCTGATATTGTTCTGTAAATGACTGCTGTATTTGGTTATCAAGAGAAGAAACAAAATCATATAACTTATGGTTTAATAGCCTGTTCTGTAAACGCAGACTGTCTGCATACACTTCCATCAGATTGTTTTGCAAATCTCTAACAGAAGTAAATCTTTTATTAAATTCCTGTATTTCATTTGTAATATATGGAACTTGTACCGTCTCTTTCTTTCCAAACAGCCCGGCAATTCCTTTCTTTTTCTGTGATATTGTCTTCATCCGAACCGACTGTGTAGCTATTACAGGTAGTTCATTAGCAAGAATACTGTCGGACTTCTCCCAAGATTGAACAGCTTGCATTATTCGGAATAGGTGCATCTCTTTCGTTTCAAGCAATGCTCGTAAAGAGTCTATTTGAACCGGAAGTAAAGAATTTACACCACTAGATTTTATTTCAATTAGAACACTATCTGTTTTAAGACGTTGATGATGGTATTTATTATAATCTGATTCATTCCACGCTAAAACAGATTCACCTAAAGTTACTAACTTAGTAATATATAAATGAGCTTTATAAATATTTTTACGGGCATATTCTGTCTCATTTATTATATTCTCTAATTTTAGAAGTTCCAAACGACTATATGACAACACCTTCCAAAATGAGAATATTATAACAACAATTAGTATATATCCTAAAAATATTTTTATTCGTAAAAAAAATCCACATTTCACCAGCTATAATATATAATAATCCTTATATAATAAAATGCTTTAATGCATTGTAAATTCCATTATCATCAACTGAAGATGTGATATAATCAGCTACCTCTTTTAAATCTTGATTTGCATTGCCCATAGCTATACCGATACCTGCCCGCTTTATGATAGGAATGTCATTTCCTCCATCACCAAAAGCCATAGTTTCTTCAATTTTAATACCGTGATGACAAGCAATCGACAACAAACCGTATCCTTTATCCACATTTTGGGCCGTAATATCAATGAAGTCTGGATACCAACGACTGGAAATGCATCCCGTAAGATGTGGCATGATTATTCTTTCTTCTGCATCAGATATAATTGGAGTCAGTTGTAGAATACGTTGTTTCAATATGGGTTCCATCGGTACATTTTCCTTTAGATTTTGGACATTCAACATTTGTCGAAAAATCACATCCACCTTATCATTACTGTTATACACAGCCAAGTCGTTTTCCCCAACAACCATACAGGCAAAATTCATTTCATCTGCCAACCGCATAACAGTTAATACGTCATTTTCTGCATCGGCAAGTGATGGCTTAGAAACTGCCATAACTAACTATAACCATTCAGAATAAAGTCGCTGTATTTCAGCGACTTTTCTATTTTAACACTTTCCAGTCCATATTTGGAGGTAACGGTTTTTATCCATATTTTTCTATCATATTTCTACCGTGACACAAATTCACGGTTAGCCCGAATGTCACAGTGACGCATTAGTTGACGTGTGTTGACAATGGTTTACATGTGTAGACAAAAAGGGA
>ERZ779861.758-NODE-758-length-41726-cov-4.163567_pt1 | contig 41726 bp, 33 predicted proteins | sample MGYA00511558_ERZ779861 | MGnify/ENA primary metagenome ERZ779861 (study PRJEB29588, sample SAMEA2163432) | human gut metagenome | biome: human gut; feature: human-associated habitat; material: faeces | place: Denmark | collected 2008/2010 ...
TTTCAACAAGGTCGATTATCTGGCGGGAACGCTTTTCGGCGTCCTCTTCCGTTTCGCCGAAACCGTCCGGACCGCACCAATAGCCGAGCTTTATGCCGAGCTCTCTCGCCCTTTCCGCGACTTTTGAAAAGCCGTTCGGGAAGTTCTTTTTGAACTGTTCGTTTTCGGGGTCGAAAAACTTATAATCGGGGGAATCGAAATTTCCCGCGTCGAAAGCGTAAATTTCGATATTCATACCGAACTCGCGTTTAAGCCACGCGAAAAAATCGAGGTTCGTCAGAGTGATCTCCTCGGTCGTTCCGTCGTTGTTGTGGTTCACCCACGAAAAATATTGCGGCACGCTGAGGCTTTTTTCGGTTTTTCCTTTTGTGTTTTCCATCAGTTGTCCTCCTCTTCCGGAATTTCCGAAGCTGTCTTGTTGCGGTTGAACAGTTCGGCTATGCGGGCAAAAAATGACTTTTTTTCATGTTCAAAGCCGTGTACCCAGTCCGAACGTTTGTAATAGATCATATATATTATCGAACTGATACCCCACGTTATCGGGTAAGCCCAATAGATATAACTTATGTCGTGGAAAAGATGAACGACAGCCTCGATGTAGATTATTCTGAACACGCACCAAACGGAAAGCATAATTGTCATCGGCACAAACGCCTTGCCCGCGCCTCGGCATATTGCGGCTATCGCGTGCGAGAACGCAAGCAGGCAGTAAAACAGCGCGACCGTGCGAGCCTGACGGACTCCGAGGTCAAGCACTTCGGGCGTCGAGTCGAAAAATCCGACAAGCGCGGGGGCGAAAACATAGTTCAGAACGCCTATGACCTCTGCGGCTATGGTCGCCGCCAAAATCCCGAAACGCGCGCCCTTTTTGGCGCGGTCGAACTCTCTCGCGCCGAGGTTCTGGCTGATAAATGTCGTGGTTGCCATATTGAAGCTCGTTATCGGCAAAAACGCGAAGCCCTCTATCTTGGCATGAACGCCGTAACCCGCGGTCGCGAATTTTCCGAACGAGTTTATCTGCGTCTGAACAATAACGTTGGCAAAGCCGATAACGGAGTTTTGTATGCCGGACGGAAGCCCGTAACGGACTATCTCTATCATCATGTCTTTGTGAAAACGTATTTTGCGCAAAGAAACGCTGTATATCTGCCCTTTTTTCATCAGCTGAATACAGCACAAAACGACGCTTGCAGCCTGAGATATGACCGTTGCGACGGCAGCCGACCAAACGCCCCACTTGAACGCGCCGACAAAAAGCACGTCGAGCCCGACGTTCAGAACGGACGAAAAAATAAGATAATAAAGCGGTCTGCGGCTGTCACCGACCGCGTTCATGATGCCGCGGCAGACGTTGTACATTATCATCGCGATCGCGCCGAGGAAATAATAACGGAAATATTCCGTTGCCTGCGGCAAAACCGACGGGTCAGTTTTCATCCACCGCAAAAAAATCGGGGTGAACGCAACACCGAAAACGGTCAGTATAACGCTGCTCACAAGCCCGAACGCGATATTCGTATGTACCGCGCGAGATATGTTGTCCGCGTCACGCGCGCCGAAATAGCGGGATATAACGACACCCGCGCCCATGGAGGTGCCCATAAAAAAGCTTATCAATAAAAAAATCAGTGTTCCCGACGAGCTGACGGCGGCAAGCGCGTCCGTGCCGAGGAACTTGCCGACGGTAAAAGTATCGGCGGTATTGTAAAGTTGCTGAAATATCTGACTTAAAAGAACGGGCATGGCAAACGCGACCATATGACCGTAAGGATTCCCCTGCGTCATATCGCGCGTTATCTTCGCCGTTTCGACTTTCTTCTGGTGTGCGCTCATAATTTTCCTTTGCTGATATTGATTTTCCTGTGTTTTTGTGGTATACTTATTTCAAATACGGGCGATGTTTGTTCATTCTATCTTATTTATATCGCCGCTAAAAGGAGACATTGGTTTTGGGAAAGATAAAATATCTGTGCGGTCGTATCTTTTCGATGCACTTTGATAAGATGTTCGAAAAGATAGACGACATACATAAAAAGACCGGAAAGAGCAAAATTTATCTCTTTTTCGATATGATAAACTGCGGTCTGAAATATCAGGCGGGTTACATGGACTATTGGCTGTTTGAGATGTACGACCTGAATCGCGCGCAGCGAAAGACCGTTGTTACAAGGGGCATCAACAACGCTTTTATCAAGCGTTTCAACGACCCCGCGTATATGAAATACATCGACGACAAACTCGAATTCAACCGCCGTTTCGAAAAGTTTCTTAAACGCGATTGGCTCGATGTTCACACCGCAACGGACGAACAGCTTGCCGCTTTCTGCGAAAAACACTCAACGTTTATGGCAAAGCCCGAAAACGGAATGTGCGGCAAAGGTATTCAAAAGCTGAATTTTTCCGATTTTGACAGCGTTGAAGCGCTGCGCAAGCATCTTGTCGAAGCAAATCTCATGCTGCTTGAAGAGCCCGTTGTTCAACACCCCGACCTTATGCGCCTGCACCCCAATTCGGTCAACACCTGCCGTGTCATAACAATAGCGAAGGACGGCAAAACACGCGTCGTTGCGGCATATCTGCGCATAGGCAACGGCAAATACGTTGACAACTTCAACAGCGGCGGCATGGTTGTGCCGATAGAAGAAGACCGCGGCGAGATAATTTATCCCGCGCTTGACAAATCGGGCAACCTTTACGAAAAGCACCCGATGACGGGCGTTTCCATAAAAGGATTCAAAATCCCGCTTTGGGATGAAGTGATAAAACTCGTATGCGAAGCGGGACAGGTAGTTCCGCAAGTCGGACTTGTGGGATGGGACGTCTGCGTGACGGAAAAAGGTCCGCTGCTTATCGAGGGCAACGAATTTCCGGGACACGACATCTACCAACTCCCGCCGCACCGAACGAACGGTATCGGCGTTCTTCCGAAGTTCAAACGCGCCATAGACGGGGAATAAAGCGAAAATTTTCGCAAGTCAGAGGCTAAAAGTCCGTAACGTTCAAATATTTTACCGCAATCGGTTTTTATCGCAATATTAAAATTTTATCCGTGAAGACGGAGGGTATATCGCTTGATATACCCTCCTGTTTTTCTGTTTACAGAACAGCAAAGACAAGATATGCCAGTCCTCCGATAATAAGAAGGACTCCGACAGCGGGAAGAAACAGCGTCAGGAACGCCGAAAAGACCATTGCAAACCGATCGCCCTTTTCAAGCGGTTCTTCTCTTAACTTTTCTTCTTTTTCGGCGTCTGCTTTTTTAGGAAGTCTGCGCCATGCCTTAAAAATCATCTTGCGTTCGTTGTCTTCTTGACGTCGAACAGATAGTTTCCGTTCTCGTCAACTTTTTTGGTGTCCGCGAAATGGCAGGCAACAAAGTGTCCCGGTTCAACCTCCGTCAGCGGCGGCGGAACGACTTTGCACTTATCGCAAGCCATAAAGCAACGTGTATGGAACTTACAGCCCGAGGGCGGATTTATCGGCGATGGGATATTGCCTTCAAGGATAATTCTTTCCTTTGTAAGGCTGTCCGGGTCGGTCGTCGGAATGGACGAAAGCAGCGCTATCGTGTACGGGTGGCGCGGATCGTTAAAGATAACGTCCGTGGGCGCAACTTCCACCATGTTGCCGAGATACATAACGCCGATACGGTCGGAAATATAACGAACGACCGAAAGGTTATGTGAAATGAAAAGATACGTCAGTCCCTCTTTTTCTTTCAGTTCCTGCAACAGGTTGATTATCTGCGACTGAATGGAAACGTCAAGCGCCGAAACGCACTCGTCGCAAACGACGAACTTCGGTTTAACGGCAAGAGAGCGCGCAATACAGATTCTCTGACGCTGACCGCCCGAGAACTGGTGCGGGTATCTGTTGTACATATAATTCTGCAAGCCGCACGAATTCATTATTTGGAAAACGTACTCCTGCATTTTTTTAGAGCCGCGCTTGAAGAACTTATGCGTTACAAGTCCCTCTTCGATTATCTGACCTACGGTCATACGCGGGTTCAGCGACGAATACGGGTCCTGGAAAATGACTTGCAGGTCTTTTCTCAGAAGACGCATTTCGGTATACTTCAATCTTCTCAGATCGACGCCGTCGTCAAGCATTGCTTCGTATTCGGCAAACTCTTCGTCGCCCGCATACTTTGCTTTCTGTTCGTCTATCGAAAGCTGGATTTTTACCGCTTCGCCGAGCAACTTTTCTTTGTCCGATTCAAGCGGAGCCTTGGCTTTTTTGAGTTTTTCAATCTTTTTCTTTGCGGATTCCGCTTTTGCCGTATTTTCCGAAAGATCGGCTTCAAGTTCGGAGATGTCGAGGTCGATATCGTCTATCTCCTCCTGAATCTTTTCCGCCTTAAAGGTCAGACGGTACTTCGAAAGAAGCATATCCGCGCCTTTTTTCGTGTCACGGACGGTGAATCCGCCGAGAATTTTGGAAACATTGTCAAGCGCGGTTTTGGCGTTGCAAGCCGCAAGATTCTTGTCTTGCAGGTCAAAGAACGTTGCGGCATCGCCCTTTTCGTCGCACTCTTTTGCAAGTTTATCCGCGTGCTCCCGTGCTTTATGATATTCCGCAACATATTTTTCGGCATTTTTCAGGGTGTCTATAACATATTCGGGGGCAACGGTGTCAAGCGTTCTGCCGTAATACATAGTGCTGCCCGCGGTCTGTTCGTAAAGTTGGAGAAGCACACGTCCGAGCGTAGATTTTCCGCAGCCGGACTCACCGACGAGACCGAACGTTTCGCCCTTATAAATGTTGAGGGTTATATCCTCGTTTGCTCTGTTGTATACCTGTTTGGAGAAGACGGACGCCTTCGGCATCGGGAAATACTTTTTAAGATTCGTAATCGACAGTAATTTCTGCATGAGCGGCGCTCCTCCTTTCTTCTTTATCCGGATAGAAGCAGCGAACAAGTTGGTTGTCCGCAACCTTTGCCAGCGGCGGCTCTTCCTCTATACATCTGCGCGTGCAATATTTGCAGCGGGGCGCGAATTTGCAGCCTTTCGGCAGATCAAGCGGGTGAGGCACAACGCCGGGAATCGGGTCAAGTTTCTTTCTGTCGTCGTTAAGACGCGGAATGGAATACATCAGACCCTCCGTATACGGGTGGCTCTTCTTGCAGTCCGTAAAAATAACTCTTGCGGGAGCCTGTTCAACAACCTGACCGCAGTACATAACAACAACGTCGTCCGCCATCTCGTTGATAACTCCGAGGTCGTGCGTGATAAACATTATCGCGGTGCCGTTTTCTCTTTGCAGGTCGTTCATCAGACGGAGTATCTGCGCCTGAATGGTAACGTCAAGCGCCGTGGTCGGTTCGTCCGCTATAAGAATGTCGGGTTTGCAGGCAAGCGCCATGGCTATCATAACACGCTGACGCATACCGCCCGAAAGTTGGTGCGGATACTGTCTTGCAACAACTTCGGGGTTCGGAATCTGAACCGCGCGGAGCATTTCGATACATTTTTCCGCCGCTTCTTTCTTCGACATATTCTGGTGAATCATAAACGGTTCGGAAAGCTGTCTTTTAACCGTGAAGACGGGGTTCAAGCTCGTCATCGGCTCCTGGAAGATGACCGATATACGGTTGCCGCGGATATGATACATCTGCTGAGTGGAGAACTTTGAAAGGTCTTTGCCCTCGAATTTGACAGTACCGCCGGCAATATATCCGTTTGCGTCAAGCAGACGGAGTATACTCATGGCGGAAACGCTCTTGCCCGAGCCGGATTCGCCCACGATGCCGAGCGTTTTTCCGCGATAGATCGAATACGAAACGTCGTTTACGGCTTTTACTGTGCCGTTTCTTGTTTTGAAGAACGTGTGGAGATTCTGAACTTCAAGCAAAGGCTCTTCGTTCGGATGTGTTGTTTTTTCGATATTTTCAGCCATTATTTCTCCACCTCCGATTTCGGGTCAAGCACGTCGCGAAGCGTGTCGCCGATTATGTTTATGCAGATAACGACGATAGACAGGAACAGCGCGGGGAACAGCCATCTCCACCAGAAGTTCTGAATAACCTGCGAGTTCTTTGAGCCGTCGAGCATATTGCCCCAAGTCGGGCGCGGAAGCTGAACGCCGAAGCCGAGGTACGAAAGCGAGGACTCGGTAAGCATACAACCCGCGAAATCGAGCGTTACCGTTACAAGAATAACGGAAACAATGTTCGGCAGAATGTGCTTGAACGCTATGCGGCTTTCACGGACACCCATTGAACGCGCGGCGGTAACGAATTCCTTTTCGCGCTCCGCAAGTATCTGACCGCGGACAAGTTTTGCAAGACCGGTCCACGAAAGGAGTCCGAGGATTATCATGATTATAAAGATACGGGTATTCTCTTTGACGTCCGAATATTTCAGAACGGCGGAAAGAACAAGCGCAAACGGCAGGAACGGGATAGCGCCGAATATTTCGGTAACACGCATTAGGATCATATCTACCGCGCCGCCGAAGTAGCCGGAAAGACATCCGATGATGATACCGATTATCGTGGAAACGATAACGGCAACGGCGCCGATGGACATGGTCATCATACCGCCGTTCATAAGACGGTTGAACACGTCACGACCCATTTCGTCGGTACCCATAAGGTAGCCTTTAAGACCCCAGTTGCCGACGTTTTTGCCGTCCTTGAAAGCATAGTTCTGGAAACCGGAAGCGAATACGGTGTCAACCGAACCGGCATCTTCGAGAGACGAGGGAATATCGCACTGATTTCTGTAACTCTGTCCCCAGCAGTAAACTCTGCCCTGCTCGGTAACAGCCGTGTAGTGACGGGTACCCGCGGAGATGGAAACTATCTTATCTCCGTCCGCAACGGTGGGAACTTGGTCTTTCATTCCGACAAGAACCACTTCGCCGTCGTCAAGAAGAAGAGCCAAAGATGTTCCTGTTGCGGCAATGTCAACGCATTTGCGGTTGCCTATCGCGTCTTCAACGGAAAGATTGGCGTTGATGTAATCGAATTTTGTGCTTCTGCCTCTGACGAATTTTCCGTTTTCGTCAATACCGTATATACCGTCGTTTGTAAATGCGATTTTAACCAATTTACCGTTTTCCTTGCCCGCTTTGATAACGGAGGAAAGGTTGGTGGCGGAAAGTCCGTCGTTGCCCCAGGCATATATCTTGCCGTCTTCCATAAGAATGGCGGTTACCTGCTGACCGCAGAGAAGTTGTTTTACTTTGGTCGGGTCAACTTTGCCGTCGGACGGAAGTTCATCGGTCATCTTACGGCACATAGCTATCATTGAACCCTTGTCTCCGTACTGACCGTTGTCATATTCGCCCCATGCGTAAACATAACCGTCGTCGCCTATCGCCACAACGTGATCCGAACCTGCGGCAACGTGAATGATGTTTGCGTTTTTAACCTCTTCGGGAACGGTAAGAACGTCGCGCTGCGCGTCGTCCTTTGCGTGGTTGAAATAGTAGCCCCATGTATAAACATTGCCGTCGGTGTCAAGACCTACGGTGAACGTACCTCTCGAAGAGATGTCAACCGTTCCGTCTTTCATCGCGGACGGAAGTTTCATCATGTTCATCGTCGGCGAAACGTTGGCGTGAAGCATTTCGCTTCCCGTTTCGGTCAGATCGACGGGCGCAACAATGGGACCTATGATAACAAACAGGAACATTGCGGCAAGCACGATGACCGCTATAAGCGCGGACTTTCTTCTGAAAAATCTCTTGACCGCAAGTTTGCCCGGGCTGTCATATCTTTCATCCGCCGCGGAAACTTCTTTCGAAGCGCCCATAAACATACGGCGGAGCCACTTCAAAGGAGTGAAAACTCTCTTTTCGGAGGACTTATTCTCATTGCTCATTTTTCATTGTCCTCCTTTATTTATTAACGCGAACGCGCGGGTCGGCGATACCGTAAGCGATATCTATGATAAGGTTTCCGATAAGTCCGATGAAAACATAGAACATCTGAAGAAGAAGCACAACTTCAAAATCCTTGTTGTTCAGGGACTGGATATAAAGCCTGCCTACGCCGTTGAGTCCGAAAATATTCTCAATCATAATCGAACCGGAGAATATGCCGAGGAACCAACCTATAACAAGCGTTATAATGGGTATCAGCGCGTTTCGCCAAGCGTGACTGTAAACGACCGTTTTTTCGCGCAGACCTTTCGCCCTCGCAGTTCTTATGCAGTCAAGCGAAAGAGCCTCTGTCATGGAAGCGCGGACGTAACGCGTCATACCGCCGAGAGAGGCGAACGTCATCGCGATAAGCGGCAGACTCATATAATAAAGCTTGTCAAAAAACGCTCTTGCGCCGGTATAGTTCGCGCCGGGAGTTCCCATACCGGAAACGGGGAACCAGCCGAGCATTGTTGCAAAAATCCAGATAAAAACTATACCTATAATAAACGTCGGAATACTGTAGCCGACTATTGTGGCTATCTGTATCGCCGTGTCACGCTTGCTTCCGCGGTGAACGGCACAGAAAATACCGAGCGGAATGGTTATTCCGAGCGCAAGTATCGTTGCAAAAATGTTTATAAATATGGTGTTCTTCATCGGCTCTATAAGAACGTCCTTGGCGTCTCTCGAATACTGATAACTGTAACCGAAATTGCCTTGAAGAATACCGTTGTAATGACCGTTTATCGGCGCGACGCCTATCCAGCCAAGATAACGAACGAAAACGTTCTGGTCGGTTCCGAGTTCTTTCCGCTTTTGCTCAATTAGCTGCTCGAACTTTGCGCCGCCGTCTGGCATATGCTTGTATGCGTCTCTTTGCTTTTCAGCCTCTGCGCGTCCTCTGTCAAACGGGATCATTGCATATACAAGATACATCAACAGAGAAAGGATAAGCATAACGACGAGCATATAACCGAGTCTTTTAAGTATATATTTGCCCATACTAAACTCCCCTGATATCAGATTTCCGGCAATATCCGTACGCATCCGCAAAACGGAAAACTCTTGAAAAGAGTCGCACGGAGATTTAATATCTGTACCCCACACCGAAAACGCGGGGGCATACGGATATTCCGGAAAGACCGAAGATGTTTTTACAAAGTTATAATAAAGATGTTTAAAAACGGGGCAGCCGAAACGGCTTCCCCGTCCTTTAACCTATGTAACTGTAAAACAGTTCTGTACTATATTATGCGATTACGCGTTAACGTCAGCATAGATGATAGCTCTTTCCATACCGAAGAACGGGCTGGTTACGAAGCCGGTGATCTTTGCTTTGAATACGTCGTAGTACATGTTGGAGTACAGCGGGATATCGGGCATAAGCTGATTCCATCTTTCGATGTAAGCTTCCCACCACTTGTTGTACTCTTCTTCGGTCTTAGCGTTGTAAACCATACCCATGGAAAGGTAGTCCATACCGAGTTTGCCGCCAGACTGGGTCATAGCTTCTTCAAAAGTAAGTTTTTCAGCAGTAAGATCGTACGGGAATGCTTTGTCATACTCGTCGTAGAGTTTGTTCGAAGAATATCCGAAGTAAGCCTCGTCAAGAGACCAGTTGAAAGCGTAGTCATAAACGGAGTTGTTCCAGCCGGTTGCAAGGTTGAACATACCGAAGGTCGGAGTTCCCGCATAACCGTAGGAAGCGTCACGGTAGATTTCGCCGAGCAGCTGAGTGAAGTCGCCCACGGTCGCACGGATAACAATGCCGAGAGCAGCAACGTCGGAGCTGTTTGCAAGTGTGGTGTTAAGAAGGTCGGTTACGCTGTTGGGCGTGGTGCCGAACCAGTTGATTGCAAGGGGCATGTAGTAATCGTTTCCGATTTTAACAGTCTTGTAGGTAACGCCGTCGGTGTTGTTAACAGACGCATAGGTCTTGTTAACGCCGTCGCAGGCCTCAGCCTCTTCAGCGGTAAGTTTCTTGTAACGAACCGCGTCAACGCCGGTCTGACCAGCAACGAAGGCTTCGCCCTTGGAGTTGTAGATCCAGCCGCCGTCTACAAGTGCTTTTTCAGCGTTTGCAACGGAGAACGAGTAGTCGATAAGAGTGATGTTGTCTTTAACTGCCTTCCACATCGCGAAGTCCGGGCTGTAAGGTCCGTCAACAACGACGCCGTAACCGCCGGTGAAGGTCTGGCAGAATTCGGTTCTGTTAAGCGCGTAAGTAAGAGCCTGACGTACGGAAGCGAACATGGTGGGACCGAAGTCGCAGTCGAACTGGATCTTACCGTAGCCTGCGCGCTGGTAGTGAACTTCATTGAAGTTTGTTCCGTCAACAACAGCAAGAGCCGCCTTGGTAACGTCGCCGCCGGTGAGAGCGGAAAGAACGTCAACTTCGCCCTTCTTGAGCTGGTCAAGCTGGGTCTCGTCAACGAGTTTTCTGTAAACGATGGTTTCGATGGTCGGCTTCATGCCTTCGAAGTTGCCCTGGAACTCGGGGTTAGCGAGAAGGGTTGCTTCGGAAGTACCCTCATCCCACTTGGAGATGGTGTACGCGCCGGAGAACGGATACTTTGTGGTATCATATCTGTTTGCTTTGATTTCTTCAGCTTTAACGTAAGTAGCGTCTTTGCCTTCGGTCATTGCATAGAAGTCATCGGTGAGGTAGCAGCCGTTGCCGTCGTCTTTAACGTCAACGCCTTCGCCGAGAACGCATGCGAGGAAGTCGGGATCAATTGCGCCGTAAGTGTAAGCGAAATAGTACGGATAGTGATCCGAGGAAACGGTAAGAGAGAACTGGTAGTCGCCGAGAAGACGAATGCCCGCGAACTCTTTGGTAGCACCTTCCGGAGCGTCAGCGCCGGTGTATGCTCTGAACGAGGTGTAGCCGACGAAAGCCTGGCCGCTCATACCGGAGTGACCCGCAGCAACGGAAACGGGCGAAGAGAAGGAAAGGATGACCGCAACGTAGTTTTTAGCGGTGATAGCGGAACCGTCGCTGAATTTAAGACCTTCGTTAAGAGTGATGGAGATGGTGTAAGTGCCGTCCGCATTCTCTGTTTCCTTGTGCTCTTTAACAGAGGTGGCGTTCCACTGATAAGCACCGTTCTGGTCTGTTTCCATCGTGCCGTAGCCGACGGTCAGTTTGTTGATATCCTGGTCGGACGCGCCCGCGGAAGACCCGCCGAAGCCGGGCCAACGGAAGTCGCCGCTGAGCTCTGTCGTGTTACCGAGAATAACTTTTGTGCCTTTTTTGATCTCACGAACTACCTTGACGGGCCCGGTCGTTCCGGTCGGGTTGTTATCATCTTTTTTACAACCGGTCAGCGCACAGCCGACAACCAAAGCCACGAGCAGGAGAAGCGCAATCAATTTCTTGCTAATACCTCCAAAAAATTTTATAAACTCAGAGCCGCGCCTCCTAATGGCAAGGAGCGCGCCCTGTCGGTTATCCGAAAAAACTTCCCTTTCGGGAAGGGACCCGCGGAAACCAAATCGGACAGACGAACGAAAAATAACGAACGTCTCGCCTTTGACACCGGAAAAAACGGTTCTTCATCTTTTTTCAATTATATAATATCATGTTATGGTTGTCAAGTAACTTTTGTAAATTTTTCATTTTATTCATATTAAAAACACAAACATACGCACGAAATAATGATTAAAAAGAATATTTCACGCATAATCACTTTTAATTGCATAAAAAACGGCGTTTTTTGACGAAAGACGCCCCCAAAAAAGGCAAAAAGTAACAGAGACTTTCGTCGGAAAGCAAACAAAACAAGAAAAAAGGCAAAAAATACGGCAGAAGGCTTTCGGAGGAAAGTAAAGAACGGCAAAAACCGCTCGGAATCGGCTGACGAGACTTTCGGCGGAAAGTGCCGAGCAAGCAAAATGAATTAAAATCGAAAGCAACGAATAAATAAGCAGTTTCGACTGTGTCCAAGTAAAAGCCTGTTGCGCTTACCACCGTGTTTTCACGGAAAATTTTCGCGCCGCACTATTGATTTTTTCGTTCGGTTGTGATAATATATGCCTGTAATAATATTATAATATCGGAAAGCAGGTTTGAATTTTGAAGATAACCGAGAGATTTCTTAAATACGTTTCGTTTGATACAACATCGGACGAAGACTCGCCCTCCACACCGTCCACCGAAAAGCAGAAAGCGTTGGGGGCATTTCTTGCCGACGAACTCAAAAGCATCGGGCTTGAAGAAGTCCGCATGGACGAATACGGCTACGTTTACGGCTACCTGCCCGCAACGGAAGACAGAAAAGACGATGCGACGGTGGGACTTATCGCACATATGGACACATCCCCCGCGGTTTCGGGCACGGATATAAAGCCGCGTATTATTAAATATGTTGGCGGAGACGTCGAACTCGGTCACGGAGAATACCTGACCGTTTCGGATTTCCCCTCGCTTGAAAAATATATCGGACAGGAACTTATAGTAACGGACGGGTCAACGCTTCTCGGCGCGGACGACAAAGCGGGCGTTGCGGAAATAGTGACCGCCTGCGAATATCTTGTTTCTCACCCCGAGATCTCGCACAGAGCCGTCCGTGTGGGGTTCACCCCCGATGAAGAAGTGGGACGCGGGGCGGACAAATTCGATCTCAAAAACTTCAGGGTCGATTGGGCGTATACCGTTGACGGCGGCGAACTCGGAGAACTCGAATACGAAAACTTCAACGCCGCGGGCGCAAAAATAAAAATCAAAGGCGTAAACATTCACCCGGGCGATGCGAAAAACAAGATGAAAAACGCAACGCTTATAGGCGCGGAGTTCATTTCCCGTCTGCCCGCGGCTGAAACGCCCGCGCACACTGAAAAATACGAGGGCTTCTATCACGTCTGCGACATCAAGGGCGATGAAAGTTCCTGCGTTGTCAGCATGATAATCAGAGACCACGACCGCGAAAAGTTCGAGAATCGCAAAAAATTCGTTGCCGACCTCTGCGATTATATGAATCTTGTTTACGGCGCAGGCACGGTGACGGCGCAGATAAAAGACAGTTATTATAATATGAAAGAATATATCGTTCCGCACATGCACATCATCAGACGTGCGGAAGCGGCGATGAAAGAAAACGGCGTTGAGCCGATAATAGTTCCCGTGCGCGGAGGCACGGACGGCGCAAGACTTTCGGAAATGGGACTTCCCTGCCCGAATCTTTCGACCGGCGGCGCAAATTATCACGGAATACACGAATACGTTCCCGTCAGATCAATGGAAAAGATGACTGATATACTCATATCGCTCGCACGTCAGAAAGACGATGAGCAGTTTTAACAACGGAAGGTAAGAGAAAGATATGAAAATTGTAGTTGTCGGCTGCGGAAAGATAGGTCAATCGGTCGTTGCCAGCCTCGTTTCGGAGGGGCAGGACGTTGTTGCCGTGGATCTTGACGGCGCAACCGTGACACAGATAACAAATGTTTACGACGTCATAGGCGTCTGCGGCAACGGCGTTGACTGCGAAGTGCTGCGCGAAGCGGGCGTTTCGGAAGCGGAACTGCTCGTTGCGGTAACGGGCTCGGACGAATCCAATATGCTGTGCTGTCTTTTTGCGAAAAGGCTCGGCGCGAAGCACACAATCGCCAGAATAAGAAACCCCGAATACAACGAGAGCAGCCTCGGTTTTATGTGCCAGCAGCTCGACCTTGCCATGGCGATAAACCCCGAAATGCTGGCGGCAAAAGAAATATACAATATGCTTCGGCTGCCGTTCGCGGCAACGATAGAGACCTTTTCACGCGGGTATCTTGAAATGATAGAAATGCGTCTGAAACAGGACTCTCCGCTCAACGGGGTTAGGATAATCGACCTGCGCGGACGCTTCAAGGCGGCGTTTCTTATAACCGCCGTGCTCAGAGGAGACAAAGTATATATTCCCGACGGAAATTTTGAGCTGAAAAGCGGAGACAAGATAGGGCTTGTCGCGTCCCCCGACGAACTGACAAAACTTATGCGCGCACTCGGGCTTGTTCAGCGTCAGGCGCGCAACGTCATGATTCTCGGCGGCAGCAGAACGGCGCATTACCTTGCAAAAATGCTTTTGAGCGGCGGCAACACGGTCAAAGTGATTGAAAAAGACAGACCGACGTGTCTCGAACTCTGCGAAGCGCTTCCCGGGGCAGACGTTATCTGCGGCGACGGCGCTGAACAGGAACTTCTGCTTGAAGAGGGCATAAGAAGCATGGACGCGTTCGTTTCGCTGACGGGAATGGACGAAGAAAACATTCTTATCTCTATTTTCGCTTCGTCGCTTGCCGTGCCGAAAGTTGTGCCGAAAGTCAACAAGGAAGAACTTGTAGGCATGGCGGAAAAACTCGGCGTTGACAGCATTATCTCACCCAAAAAGACAATTTCCGACCTGCTTGTAAGTTACGTTCGCGCGCTGCTCAACTCGGAGGGCAGCAACGTTGAAACGCTTTACAAGGTCATGGACGGAAAAGCGGAAGCGCTCGAATTCAGCGTTCGCCCCGGTTCGGAAGTGGCGAATATCCCGCTCAAAGACCTTGAACTGAAAAAGAACATACTTGTTGCAGGTATTATCAGGCAAAGAGAAACCATTATTCCCGGGGGTTTGGATATGATTCTTGCGGGCGACCGCGTCGTCGTTATCTCCGCGGACAGAAAACTCGAAGATCTCTCGGATATATTAAAATAGGTAAAAATGAACAAGAGAATGATTTTATCCCTGCTCGGAAAGATAATTCTGCTCGAAGCGGGGCTTATGGCGTTACCTCTTATCGTCGCCGTTATCTACGAAGAAAAAAACGTTGTTTGGGCGTTTTTGTGGACAGTTGTCGGGTCATGTGCGCTCGGTGGGCTTATACAGGCGTTCTGCCGTCCGAAAGACAGGGTGATATACGCAAAAGAGGGCTTCATAATCGTTGCATTTGCGTGGCTGACGATGTCGGCGATAGGCGCCGTTCCGTTCGTTTTGAGCGGAGAGATACACTCTTACGTCGATGCGTTTTTCGAAACGGTCAGCGGATTTACCACAACGGGCTCATCAATATTGCGCAATGTGGAAGAGATGAGCCGAGGGCTGCTTTTCTGGCGCAGTTTCACGCACTGGATAGGCGGCATGGGCGTGCTTGTGCTTATTGTGGCAATACTTCCGTCCTCGTCTTCTTCGCGTTCCATTCATATTCTGCGCGCGGAAATGCCCGGTCCCACCATGGGCAAGCTTGTGCCGAAAATGAGGAACACGGCAAAGATACTTTACATAATCTACATTTGCATGACCGCAGTAGAAATAATACTGTTGCTTTGCGGCGGAATGCCGCTTTTTGACAGCCTTGTTCACGCATTCGGCACGGCGGGCACGGGCGGTTTCGGAATAAAAGCGGACAGCATCACGTCCTACAATCATTATCTGCAATGGGTCATAACGATTTTTATGTTCCTGTTCGGGATGAATTTCAACGTCTTTTATTTCATTTTGATAGGGCGTTTCAGATCCGCTTTCAGAAATGCGGAACTTATCTGCTACATCGGCTTGGCGCTCGTCAGCGCGGCGGTCATCGCGGTCAATATTTTCCCGCAGTACGGCAGCGTATCGGACTCGATAAGGCTTTCGGCGTTCCAAGTCTCCTCGATAATGACGACCACGGGTTACGCCACGGCGGATTTCAACGCATGGCCGATACTTTCAAAAACAATACTGCTTGTGCTGATGTTTATCGGAGCGTGTGCGGGATCTACGGGCGGCGGATTAAAAATTTCGCGTCTGCTGCTGCTGTTTAAGATGTTCGGCAGAGAAAGGAAACGTCTTGTGCATCCGAGAGCCGTCTCCATCGCAAAAATGGACGGCAAAAGAGTTGACGACGCAACTTTGCACGGAACGGGAAACTATCTGGCAATATACTGCATGGTTTTCTTCGTCGGATTTTTGCTGATAAGCGTGTCCCCGCCTGCGGGTTTTGACATAGAAACAAACTTCTCGGCAATGGCGGCTTGCTTCAACAATATCGGACCGGGTCTCGGCATGGTCAGTCCCTCGGCAAGTTTTGCGGACTATTCCGCATTTTCAAAGATAGTGCTTTCCGTTGTGATGCTGCTCGGCAGGCTTGAACTTTCGCCGCTGATGATAGCGATAACACCGTCCGAATGGAGAAAAAACAGATAAACACCGGAATTGCCCCTGCTCGTTTATGCTGAACATTCAGCCTATGCAAGGAGAAGATATGATGAAAGAATACCTCAAAAGCGCCGACGAAGTGTTTGCGGACATAGGTTCGTCTGCAAACGGACTGACATCGGCAGAGGCGCAAACGCGTCTTGAAAAGAACGGCAAAAACAAACTTGCCGAAGCAAAAAAGCCCTCTGTGATCAAAAAATTCTTTGCCGAACTCGCCGACCCCATGATAATCATTTTGCTTATCGCTGCGGCTGTTTCGGGGGTCACCGCAGCGCTTCAAAACGAATCGTTCACGGATGTTTTCATAATTCTTGCGGTAGTGCTGATAAACGCGGTGCTCGGCGTTGTGCAGGAAAGCAAAGCAGAAAAAGCGATAGAAGCGCTTCAAAAAATCACGGCGGCGACATCAAAAGTTTTGCGTGACGGAAGACCCGTAACGGTCAAGAGCGAAGACCTTGTTGTCGGCGACGTTGTATTGATTGAAGCGGGCGACGCCGTTCCCGCAGATTGCCGCCTTATCGAAGCGGCAAGCCTGAAAGCGGAAGAATCAGCATTGACGGGAGAAAGCGTTCCCGTAACAAAATGTGCCGAAAAACTCTGTGCCGACGGCGAAAAAGACGTCCCGCTCGGTGACAGAAAAAATATGGTATACATGGGCAGTTCCGTATCATACGGGCGCGGTGTCGCGGTTGTGACAGCCGTCGGAATGGATACCGAAATGGGGAAGATTGCAGGCGCACTCGCCGCCGCAAATGATGAAGACACTCCCCTGCAAAAGAAACTGAACCAACTCAGCAAGATTTTGAGCGTACTCGTGCTGGGCGTATGCGTCGTTGTGTTCGCGGTGGATATTCTGCGCATCGTGCCCAATGTGACGTTCGACGCATTGCTCAAAACATTTATGGTCGCGGTCAGCCTTGCCGTGGCGGCTGTTCCCGAGGGGCTTGCGGCGGTCGTTACGATAGTGCTTTCGATGGGCGTTACCAAGATGTCAAAGCGCAACGCCGTTATCCGCAAACTGACGGCGGTCGAAACGCTCGGCTGCACGCAGATAATCTGTTCGGATAAAACGGGAACGCTGACGCAGAATAAAATGACGGTCGTTGAGCGCTCGTCCGACGATGAAAAATTGCTTGCAACTGCAATGGCGGTCTGCTCGGACGCAAAAGAGGGCGAAAACGGCGAAGCGGTCGGAGAACCGACCGAATGTGCGCTGGTCAACGACGCAATCTCACTCGGACTGACGGACAGTATAAACGGATACAAACGTATCGGAGAAGCGCCGTTCGACTCAATGCGAAAAATGATGAGCGTCGTAGTCGAAAACGGCGGGCATATCGTGCAATTCACAAAGGGTGCACCCGACGAAGTGTTGAAACATTGCACGCATTATCTTGAAAACGGCGAAGAACTCCCGATGACGGAAAAAGTTCGCGAAAAGATTCTTGCAGAAAACAAAAGAATGGCGGACAAAGCGCTGCGCGTACTCTGCGCCGCGAAAAAAGAACATAAAGAAAAACCCGTAAATACAGAACCCGCGGAAATTGAAAACGACCTCTGCTACATAGGTCTTTCGGGCATGATAGACCCGATACGTCCCGAAGTCAAAGCGGCGATAGCCGAGTGTCGTGAAGCGGGCATACGCCCCGTTATGATAACCGGCGACCACAAAGATACCGCCGTTGCGATAGCCAAAGAACTCGGCATAATCACCGACGCATCGCAGGCGATAACGGGAGCGGAACTCGATGATATTTCCGACGAAGATTTTGCGGAAAGAGTCAAGGATTATTCGGTATATGCCCGTGTTCAGCCCGAGCATAAAGTGCGCATAGTCAAAGCGTGGCGCGCGCTCGGAAAAGTTACGGCAATGACAGGTGACGGCGTTAACGACGCCCCGTCAATAAAGAACGCCGACATCGGCGTGGGCATGGGAATAACGGGCACGGATGTGACGAAAAACGTTGCCGATATGGTATTGGCGGACGACAATTTCGCAACAATCGTCTCCGCAGTCGAAGAGGGACGCAGGATATACGACAATATCCGAAAAGCCATACAGTTCCTGCTTGCTTCCAACTTGGCGGAAGTTCTTTCCGTCTTTGCGGCGTCGCTGCTCGGGTTCACGATTCTCAACCCCGTTCACCTGCTTTGGATAAACCTTATAACGGACTGCTTCCCGGCCCTTGCGCTCGGAATGGAGCGCGGCGAAGCGGACGCAATGAAACGTCCGCCGAGAGATTCCAAAGACGGCATATTCTCAAACGGTGTCGGCGCGGGCGTTGCAATTCAAGGCTTTTTTATCGCGCTTCTGACGTTTGTATCCTACTTTGTAGGGCACTTTATGGAAGCGGGAAAATGGGAAATAACCGAAAGTCCCGACGGCATGACCATGGCATTTTTAACGCTTTCGCTCGTAGAACTTTTCCATGCTTTCAATATGCGTTCCCGCGAGCGCTCCGTATTCACGATAAAGAAGCAGAACGGCTGGCTCTGGGGTTCGCTACTGCTCGCATTTGTTCTGACTTCCGCCGTCATATTCGTTCCCGCGTTTGCAACGGCGTTCGGCTTTGAGACCATAAGCCTGAACGAATTTGCCGTTGCCCTCGCGCTCGCCGTGGCGATAATCCCGCTTGTGGAACTCGAAAAACTCATCGCACGGGCAATAAATAAGAAAAAGGGAAAATAAGCCGACTTTTCTGTTTTTTTTTAAAAGGAGATGCCCGATGAAAAAACTTTTTTCTTGCAATACGAAAAAACGATTTTGAAACAGTCAAAGCGCTTATCGAGAAAAAAACCGAACTCGTGAATTGCACCGCAAAACAGCCACCGAATACACCGTCACGAAAATTTGCGTTTCCTTTTCAAATTTATTTTGCGGCGGTATTGACAAACGACAAAAAATCTGCTATACTTTATAAGCGCTTGGGGGCGTAGCTCATCTGGGAGAGCGCTACATTCGCATTGTAGAGGTAGTGAGTTCGAGTCTCATCGTCTCCACCAAAAAACCGTACACATAAAGTGTACGGTTTTTTTTATTCTGAAAAGGCTCAAAAAGGACGTTTTTTTCACCACAAAATCAAAGCATTCAGGGAACATTTTTGTCAGCGAACGTGCTGCGGCTGCAGAATAACGAACAGACCTCCTGTCAATACAAAAAAGGGGCTGTAAAAAATGAAGTGCACCTCCAAAAGCGTCTGACTTTCGGGGTTCATGTCATTTTTACAGCTCCTTTTACTGACTTCACGCGAATAAATTCTCTTCTGTTCATAAAACATATTTGAATCGCAGTTTTGTTATGCCTTTATTTTTTCAAAAACGCTTCGACCGCTTCCCTTACGATCTGCGCCTGAGAAATGCCTTCGCGGACACATTTAGTCTTGAATTCCTCGACCATATCCTTGGGCAGACAAGCCGTTATTGCGCCGTATGTCTTTGCGTTGTAGCGTCTCTTGACAGCAGAAGAGGTTTTTGTCTTACGCTTCTTCTCTTCGTCCATTTTGCCACCCCCGAACCGTTCTGAATATATCTGCAACAAGAACCGCAAGATTGAGAATTATGCCGATTTTTAGCAGAGTTGTCATACCGCAATACAAAGAAAGCATAAGCAATGTAAACAGTGAAAACAAACTGTTGCTTTTTTTCATGTAAAAACCTCCTTATTTTTGTTATATTAAAAGTGATAGCAGCGAAGGACACGCCGTTCCGTAAATGGATTAAATTATATAATAAAAGGCGTGCTTACAATAAAAATATTTTTTCTTTTTGCAAAATCGCCGCGTTTAATTATGTCCATAATAATAGTCTTCCGCATCTTCATAATCATAAAAATCATCATAATGATCATAATAGAAATCATCGGGAGCGACATAATCTTTCGCGTCATACGGGTCATTATTTTTCGATGAATAATACTTCTTCTTTTTCGTTGTCGTGAGAGCCTGCGTCGGATTTGAAGCATATTTATACATCTTTTTGTTTGGAACATATTGGCTGCTGTGTGCATTGATTTCCGCTTTGAGAGCCTCTATCCTATTGCGCTGTTCTTTTGTCAGACTGTGTTTGAAGTCAACATACTCCATGGAAAGTGCCGCCATATTGTACTGTCCGTTTTTTACATCTATCAGAGCGTTCCCGTAATGAAGAAGCGATTTGCTGTCCTTATATTTATTTGTGTATAAATACTTTCCGTACAGTATCTCCCTTGCCGCATTGACATCTTCTTTTTCTATCATAAGCTTACAAGCCTTATCGTAGTTTATCTCCCGGATTATCGCGGGAGCCGCAAACGGCGAAATCGCAGCGCACACGGCAACGATTGAAACGATTGCAATAATAATTTCTCTTTTTACACCTTTACGCCTTAAACGCTTGCGTCCTCTCGCAGGAAGAATATGTCCGTATCGATCGTTTATTATGCGCAAAGACTTTATAGCGCGTGAAAAAATAACATATATGCCATAAGAGGCACTTATAAAAAATGCAACATCAAAAAATATCACTATTGCAGAAGCCATTGAGAACGGTTTTGTCGTCATCGCCGCATATAGAATAAGCAAAAATGTACATATAGCGATAGGATAAACAACAAGACAAAAAACGAGGTTGAAAATCTCTTTTGAGCACAATTCTTTATAATTGGTATCATTCACATCTTCCGGAATAAGCTTCTCAACCGAAGTGTTTTTCCATTCTTTATATTTTCTTTCATCTTCTTCGCGCTTTCGGCGGTTTCTCTCTTTTCGTTTTTGTCTTGCTAAATTGTTGGAAAACAGAGAATTTTCATTATCTGACAGCAATTTTCTTTCTGCTTCAAGCATGCTGAAATATGTAACTTCCTCATCCCATGTAACTTTTCCGTCATGGTTAATATCCATCATCTCATCAAAAAAGTCTCGGTTTTCATGGCTCATTTTCAGGAATCCCCTCTACATTCTTCCTCTTCACAAAGCATTATACCACAAGCGGTGTCCTATAAACAGGATTCCCAGAAAGAAAATCCCCTCTTCCGCCTTGTCCGTCTTGCTTCCGAACTGCTGTTCTTTGTATAACTGCCCCTGCTCTTTTCTCTGCGCCTGCAAGTCCCGAATTGTTTCAAGACGTTTCTTGAATACGTCGAGGGCGTATACTTCGCCCTGCGTCAGGTCGTCTATCCGCACATCTTCGGCGGCAAGTTCAAGAACTCTGCGGTCGGTCAGAGTATCTGTTCTCTGCTGATATTGAATTTCTCCATCAATATCTTCTCCGCTATTGCTTCTTTCTCTTCCGGGTTTTTCCCTCTCATAGGACGGACTATCTTCGCAATCATATCGAGAGATATATTCTTCTCCCTGCACGTCTCTAATAATGTCCCACGCATTTTGAAGTCTTTCGTAAATTCCTTGTGCATCTATCAGCAACTCCTTTGCTTCTGACATATTTGTTTCACTGTCATCGTTGAAAACGAAAATCGTTTCAACGCGAGGATGACGGAAATTCGTATCGACAATCATGAGCTTGTTTCCCGATTCTATATAATACTCACCCGTGACCGTCTTCGGATAACCTCTGAACCCTCTGTTTTGAATGTTTTCTATTGCTTCCCAAACCGCCCTTGCGTCGGTTTTGGTAAGTATTCCGTCGGAAATTCCCCAATGAACTCCGATTGTCGAAAAATTCTCTTTGTCGTCTTCGAGAAGTTTTCTCGACTGATACTGTTCATCTTCATCGTCCGCTATCTGCTGTTCCTCGGGCGGGTTGAGAATTTCCATAACCTCATTGAAACGCGCCCTCTTTTTGTCGAGTTCTTCCTGCTTCGCAAAAGGTTCAACCGCCATTTTCTCCTGCGCGGCAAGGTCTGTTTTCAGTTCGGAAAGCCTTTCTTTCCACGCGTTCAGACGTTCGTCGAGTTCTGAAACAACGGAACATATCTTGTTTATCATTTGGGTCGTGTTTGACATATAAACATTGAATTTATATGAAGACTGTCCCTTGATAAGCCTCGAATGCCCTAAAGACAGGCAGAGGCAGGACTATTTCTACACAAATAACGCTATTGCGCAATTTTACCCTACGCCCCATTCTGTCGGCAACTTTTGTTCATCAGGCAGGGCTTCATAATGTAGATAATTTCAATCCACGCCACCCACACGGGTGGCGACACGGACATTAACGGTGTACTCTTGCAATCAAGAATTTCAATCCACGCCACCCACACGGGTGGCGACAATAAAACGCAATTGAATAAGCTGCGGTTGAATTGATTTCAATCCACGCCACCCACACGGGTGGCGACCCTTTACGACGCGAGAGTTCAGGACACCATTCAATTTCAATCCACGCCACCCACACGGGTGGCGACGGCAGGGCGGATCGCACCGACAGTATACGGCGCGATTTCAATCCACGCCACCCACACGGGTGGCGACGCTGTTTGGTTGGCAGTGAGGCGATATATTCGGATTTCAATCCACGCCACCCACACGGGTGGCGACTGTATGCTTCTGCGCAAAAGGCTGACAGGTGCAAAATTTCAATCCACGCCACCCACACGGGTGGCGACGTTTCTTTCGTGGGACGGCGTAATCGATCTTATCGATTTCAATCCACGCCACCCACACGGGTGGCGACTTAAAAGATGAAAACTGTCTGTATTTGAATATATATTTCAATCCACGCCACCCACACGGGTGGCGACCCGATAAAAGCATGGACGCACGTTTCGCTAACAATTTCAATCCACGCCACCCACACGGGTGGCGACAAGGTGCATTCATATCTTTCATTGTGCTTTCCCATTTCAATCCACGCCACCCACACGGGTGGCGACTCTACCCGGGCAGTTGTTACGGCTGCGCTTCGGATTTCAATCCACGCCACCCACACGGGTGGCGACTTTAAGCCAATGCGAAACGGTTATCGGGTTGAATATTTCAATCCACGCCACCCACACGGGTGGCGACTTGCGGGAGATACAGCCGTGTTGTTGGCGATTCTTATTTCAATCCACGCCACCCACACGGGTGGCGACCGACACTGCCAAGAACAGAAATGCACGCTACAAATTTCAATCCACGCCACCCACACGGGTGGCGACACAAAAATATCCTCAACTACTTCTCCGTATTCAAATTTCAATCCACGCCACCCACACGGGTGGCGACCCGAGCATTATGTGTCCGAGTTCGTGCGCGATAGTATTTCAATCCACGCCACCCACACGGGTGGCGACAGCAAAAATACACAAAATCAACAGCATTATCATTATGATAGGCTGTCAAATATTATATATTTTCGCGATATTGCTGTTTTTTTTAAGTGTCAACAACAAAAAAAAATACTCATATATCGGTGCGAACCAAGTAAGTTTTTGATGAGGACTTATACCTCGCACCGGTAAAAAAATTAAATCATAAGTAATCCCTCAGGGTCATAAGACTCTTTTGCACCGATATGTTCAACTTTTGATTTGTAGTTGTTGCCCAAATTATAAAATCTGAGACTGTCACATCTTTTGTCCATAATAGATTCCAATTTGTGTTTTACTTTTAAATACTGAGCTGCGTCAAGAGTGCATTCAAAAACACTATTCTGTACGCGTTGTCCGTAGTTGACGCATTCTTTTGCTATTTTACAAAGTCTCTTTTTCCCGGGCGGATCCTCTGTATTCACATCGTAAGTTATCAATATGAGCATATAAAGATATCACCTACTTCCATAAAAACGGCGGATATTCGTCAAGGTCGCCACGGATAAACCTTGCAAGAAGCAAAGCCTGAATATGAGGAACAAGTCCCCACGGAAGTTTTTCCTTCAAAAACGGATGCGTTATTTTTTCATCACGACGAGTTTTCCACGCACCAAGAAATGCCTTTTTCCCTTTTTCATTAAGGAAAACCGCTCCGCTTTGCATCTTTTCAAACATATCCTCGGAGAAAACTCCGTTATTTATTCCGGAAAGAACAAATCTATCCGCCATAACAGGGCGCAATTCTTCCATCAAATCAAGAGCAAGGGATATTCTGCCGGGTCTTTCCGAGTGCATAAACCCGACATACGGATCAAGCCCGACACCTTCAAGAGAAGACGCGCAATTATTTGCAAGCAAACTGTAAGCAAAAGACAAAAGAGCATTCACATTATCAAGAGGGGGTCTTCTGTTTCTTGTATTAAATTCGAACATGTCGTTTTTTCGAAGAATAAGTTCATTGAAAACAGAAAAATACAGATTTGCAGCCTCGCCTTCAATTCCGCGCAGGGAAGATTCCTCTGTGCAAGATTCTATTTGATGCAACGAACGGCGGAGTAAAAGAGAGATTCTCTTTAATCTTTCCACATCTACGGAAAGAGGATGCTCCCTTGTAGCACGTTCAAGAATCCAACGGGAATTATACACCTTCCCAACAATAAAATTCTTTGATATTCCGAGGCTTGTCTCCGCTGTATCCGCTATTCTGTATTGTTTACGACGCAAAAGCACATTTCCGTTTGTTCCGCTTCCGACTCGGGCTAAAAATCTGCCGTTTTGAGAAAAAAAGGTCGTTTCTATTTTATATTCGGAGCACTTTCCCATCAATGCGGGAGACATCCCATAATAAGAAAAACATGTTATCTGTTCCAAACTATGCAACGGATAACGTCCCAATTCAGAATCTCCTTTTTTAACAACAACATTTTCACCGTCCAAAGACAAATAAGCTTCAGGGGTCAAAACATACAGCGCATTCAACAAATGTCTCATTAGATATCCTCCTCGCCGATCGCTGCGGAAATATATTTTTTAACACTCTGCCCTCTACACAAAATCGGCAAACAAATATCTTTCAAAGAACATCCGTTGCAACTTTTCCCCGGTTTTACTTTCGGAGTATAGCCGCGTTTCATATATTCATGCATTTCCTGCAAGTATTTTCGAACTTTAAGGCGGAGAGTTTCATCCAGGCCAACTGTTTCTCGGCGTCTGGTTTGTCCGTAAAAAAGATAACCCTGCTCAATTTCACAACCAAGCATTTCTTCCAAACACATTGCCTGCAAGCAAAGTTGAAGTCTGTCCGCATCCGATGATTTTGCCGTTCCGCTTTTGTATTCAACAGGGGCAGGCAACCATTTGCCGTCATAACCTTGCAAATGTGCTCCGCATTTTTCATTTTTTCGAAACTCGACAACATCACATTCTCCGCTGACTCCGAGTTCGGAGGAGAAAACTTTTAATCCGCGAACGGTTAAAAGTACTCCTCTTTTCTCGGTCAACCCGGACTCATGCGCCCGTTCATGAAAGATTTCGCCGCCAACGGTTTTTGCATTTTCTTTCCATTGTTCTTCTATATGAATCAATGCCCATTGCCGCCGGCAAAAATCAAAATGCTGAATGCCGCTGATTTTCAAAAAGTCGGATTCATCAAATCTCATTATATCATACGCATGACTGTGACACCGTCGGGAACAGCCGCATCATCCAAAGAAACTTCATAATCCGTATATGCTCTGGCAGGAAGTGTTTCATCAAGTCTCTTTACTTGAACCATATCAAAAAGTTTATACGCAGGTGCATTTCCGAGTTCGCTGTCATGCTTGAATACGATAAGTTCCCTAAGAGCCATTTTTCCTCTTGCTGCGGAATGATCGCAGTCAAACATATTTATGATAGCCTGCCATAAAAGTGCAAGGTCTTCCTCCGAAAATCCGGTAACTTTGCGGGCAAGATTGGCAGAAACATATCCTTCAGCGCGGTAAAGACCGTAAGGAATTATATACTTTCTCCCCATTTCTGTGTTCTTTTTTTCAGCGTCCGTTTCGGTTGTAATTGCGGTTCTTGTTATTGTAAGTTCCTGCGGAACAACTCTGTCAATGCTTCTTGCAAACGAGAGTTGAACGGGGCCTCTTACCTGACCGCAATTCAAGGCGCCTCTTACGCAAGTTGTCAAGACAGCGCCGAAAGTACGAATGTCAAAAAACTTTCCGCAAAGATAATCTTTGACCTGTTTATCAACATCAACTCCTTGGGATTTCAAATTCTTGACTTTCTTTTGAAGCTCTTCTTTTTTTATTTCGGACGCATTTTCAATTCCAAGTTCATTGAATGCTTCATTTTCACTTCGGTTCAAAGGAATATTTTCTTTAATGAAGATATTAAAATTCTCTTCACCCTCTTTTGCAAGTTCAACATAGTTTCGGATCTTTCGTTTCAAACAAACATCCGTCACTATTCCATACCCGGTCTCAGGATCTATTCTCGGCATATTGCCGGCGTCGGGGTCTCCGTTCGGGTTTCCGTTTTCACAGTCAAAAAGCATTACAAATTCATAACGGTTTTTAATAGCGTTTTCCATTTTAATTTTCCTCCGTATCGTTATTTTTCTTTTCGAATCGTTTTTGTGTCTGATGATAATATCCGAGAATAAAAGTTCCCTGCTCCTGCAAAGACAACGTTTGCGGGAAAGTCATGCCTATTTTCCCGATTAAATCCGAAATTGATTTATTATGGTATACTTGCGAGCCTGTTGCCATCTTTTTAAGATGGCTGTTTGCAAGTTTCAACAACAACGGAAAGACAGATGCAGGAGTCGAACATGCCGAATTGAAATATCTGTCTTTGATTGTTGAATTTATTCCCGGATTCGCCGCCTGCTGTGTTGCTTCAAGAACAGAGAACAGACGCCCGAGAACATACGGCATATAGTTACTTTCTTCATTTAGAGCCACGGTTGCTACCTCCTTGATTTTATTATAAATGAGTAAATTTTCTGTGTTTCTCAATAAATATCCCTTTATGATTGCCGCGCGGCCACGCGTCACGTCGTGTTCAGCCCGTATTCGCATTATCGTTTGATACATAAGCGTTTCGGGATATCTTCTGCCGAACAATATCGCTTTCAGGACATCTCCCGACATTTGCGGAGACGAAGATTTGTCAGACGAGGCAGAGTTCACGGTTTCCTTCAACAAAGCCCACAGCGGGATCGTTTCCCATTTGCTTCGATTGCCTTTAATTATAAAAATATCATCATAATGCTTCTTTATATTTGTTATTATTGTTCCGAACGTGTTTTGGCAAAAGAAGCGAACAGAAATTCTTGCGGCATTGGGAGATAATCCGAGAATATAGAACTCATTGTCAGGCAACAGTTCTTTTTTATTAAAAAATATTCTGTTACCAACGGCTGCATTGCGCATAATAGAGGACAGATCTTCATCTGAAATATCGCCGCCACTTCCTTTCAGCAAACTGTCCATAACAGATTGATATTCGCTGTCTCCATTCTTCGACCAATATACAACCGTCATATCTCCTATGTGTTGTCTGTGATCTTTGTCGGAAATAAGATGATTCAATGCCGAGGTATATGCAAAGGTGTTATATTTTCCGATTGGAGAATTGATATTTTTTTCATGCCCGTATGATTCATATGCTTTTCCGTTAAAAGAAACAAGCGCCGCGCCTGCCATTTGAGCATTCATAACACCTTTTATAAGTGGATGCGTGGCTTCGGGGACAACCTTCTCACCTGAAATCAGATCTATCATCATTTCGCCGTCCGCAGCTTCATCATACGCTTTTTGCCATGCGTTTTTTATCGAATCATATTCCGAAATAAAACGGTCTTTATAAAAAAAGGTTACGTATTCGCCTTTTTCAAAAGATTTTGCTTCATCCTCCGAAAATCTCGATATTTGATCGTTTATATTCCATGTCTCAAAAAAACTCTTTAACGCTATCGATTCGGGAGTATGCACGTCTTGTAATATTTTCAGATGAAGTTCTTTTGCCGTTTTAAAGCGTTTTTCTGTCTTCGGGTCGGGATTCGGCATTTTGGGAAAACAAAAAATATACTCGGCGTTTTCCCAAAGAAAATTTGATCTTTCTCCTGAAGATTTTTTTACGGGGGAAGGCAAATTCAATGCTCTCGGAAGCATTTTCTTTCCATCTGCGCTTTCGGTTTTTAACGGAATCAGATTTATCAATCTCCCGCATTCGTCAATTTCCGCTGCCCAAGACATTTTTGAGTTTGACCAGCCGGGTCTCTCAAGTATTTGGCGGTCGGTAAGAACCTCATAATATGAAGCCAATGCTTGCAAAATCATCTAAACACCTCCGCCACGTTAAGGTTTATCACGCCGTTCTTCATTATTGCCCGAAAGAACATCGGGGTTATATCCTTCCCGTCTGTATAATCCATATCATAAAGCATAAGACCAAGACTCTTTTCAGAGTCGGGATAAGCAGTTCTGATTTCTCCGCCCTCCCAAAGTCTGAAATTTGCAGGAAACTCCCGTGTTCCAAGGCAAGGATAATGATAGCATTGTCCCTTTTGTGCTCTTCGTCGGAACATTTCACAGAATTTGCCCTCACTATCTGTTGGTGATGCCTTTTCCGTCATCTCAAAATGAGCTTCTATTATGTACCGAACATTTTGAAGAACCATTGCCGCTCTTTGCTGTATGGCAGCTTTTGTATTGATATACAGTTCTTTTGAGTTATTGTTCATACCGCTTTTTACATTGCGGACGGAAATTTTTTCCGACACTTCGTTTCTCCTGATGTTCGTAAACTTTATCGGGTTCAACACATAAATTCTGTCAATTACCCACCTCATTCCCGGATGCCACATTATTGCATCAAAAATTCCTCTGGCTGCGGACGGCGTTATAACGTCATAACTTACTCTTTCGACTTTCATCTCAGGTCTTGTAAACAACGCATAATCACCCCACACCTCCAACTTAAAAGACATATATTATCACGCACCTTTCACAGTTTTATAATCAACAGAAATTTGCCGTGGAAGTAAATTCTTGGATGAGCCCTATATTTCTGTCATAACATTCCGAAGCCGTTAACACCGCGCAGTTATCGGATATCCAGGTTGCTTTTCCGGCAGAAACAAACTCAAAAAGCATTTTTTTGGATACTGATACAGAGAATTCGGCAGCCTTGCGAAATACAGCTCTGTCATAACAGCCTTTTTCGATTTTTTCTATATATTCATCGCCCCCAATATATTTAATATATATTTGACAATCGTTTTGTCCGTCAATTATTTTGAAATTATCAGAAACCGTCTTGAATCGAAGTTTTTTTACATCTTTCAATATATCATGATTATCAAGAGCATTACCCTTAAGCATATACAGCATTTTAAAATAATCTTTTACTGCCTTTGAGGAACATATATCAGAAGAATTTTTATCAATAATTCCTTTTGCGACAGCTATGTTCTGCTCAATTCCTCGGGGAGGCTTTGATTCGGGAATGAAAACATGGACAATACTGTTCTCCGCCTTATTCTTCCCCTCTCTGTTACATCTTCCCCCGGACTGGATAATTGAGTCCAACCCTGCTATTGCCCTGTAAACACAGGGAAAATCAACATCCACTCCCGCCTCAATCAAACTCGTTGAGATTACTTTACAAGGCAGGTCTTCCGATAGCCTGCGGCGAATTTCTCCCAGCATTTCAGATCTGTCAAGAGGGCAAAGCAATGTTGTTAAGCAAAACACAGAACTGTCATCAGCGGACTTAAACAAACTCTGCGCCTGTTTTCTGTTATTTACAATACATAAAATCTGTTTCTCTTTTCGAATAATATCAGACAATTTCTCATCCAATATTTCTCCGTCAAAGGCATATTGAACTCTTTTGAAAACACTCGAATCAGCAAGTGTTTGATCACAGAGTTCCTCAACTGACACATTAGGTAAAAATTCATTTATAATTGAGTCGAGTGACGGCTGGGTTGCTGTGCACAGAACCGCCGTACAGCGATATTTTTCTGCCATTTGGCATATTCCGAGGACACACGGTCTTAAATAATAAACCGGAAGCATTTGAGCCTCATCAAAAATCAAAACACTGTTACACGCGTTATGTACTTTTCTTGAAGAGGACGGTTTATTCGAATAAAGCGATTCAAAAAACTGAACCGATGTTGTAAGTATTATCGGAGCATCCCATCGTTCGGAAACAAAGGCATTTGAATTCTTGTCATTGTTTTCTTTTAATTCTGCCGTTGAATAATTCAACGCAACATTTTTTTCGCCGAAAATATCACAAAAAATTTTCCCTGTTTGTTCCAATATGCTGCAATACGGAATAACATATATAACTCTGTCCATACCGTTCTTTATTGCGTGCCGCAAAGCAAACGCAATAGAAGTCAGAGTCTTTCCTCCACCGGTAGGAACCGTAAGCGAATATATCCCCGGAATATTGTCTGCCTTTGAGAGAACTGATTTTCGAATAGAGTCTCTTACGGAATTTATCGTTCGAACATTTGTTTTAAGCTGATCGAAATATATATTAAGTTTTTCAAGTAAGGCAGATAAAGTTTCAAAAGTACTATCCGTATCTGACCCGGAAAAATACCTGCTCGTATCGGTCCAGTCCGCATCTACAAGGCATGAAAACATATTTTTTATAAAAAAATATGTATCGGTTTCAGTATTGTAAACAGGCGCCGGTTTATCAGGAATTTGTAATTCTTCCGAATACCTTGAATAATCTTCAATTTCGCCGCGTTCAGCTTTTTCTATCCTGCCAAGGAGACCTCCGTCATCAGGGGTTTGTGAAGATCCCGGATCGGGCAATCCCGAATGGTGTCCTGCAACAACAAAAGAAGCCGCAATGTCTTTTCTCTTAAAAGCCTCATAAGCTCCGGCAGTTGAATGGTCCGTTTTTTCATTCGACCCCAGCAATCTTCTTTGAAAGGAATCAGAATATTTCCCCAAATCATGAAGAATGCCTATAAACTCACCCTCAGCTCGAGCATTGAATATCCGTGCATATTCACCTGATAAGCATGCAACATTTAACAAATGTTCCTTTAATAATTGTCCTTCAATCTTATCTTCTGTTGGGCTGTGTGCCAAATATTTTCCGTTCATACAACAACTTCCTGCATTTATTGACAAATATAATATACACTTATTTTTTATTATTGTCAATACAGCGATTGCATTTTATATTATTTAAAACTTTGATTTTGTTTTTTATAGTATTATAATATCATATATGTTGTCCGATAAACAGGACTCTGCAATGAGATAAAAAAAATCTTCGAGGTGAACTCGAAGATTTTTTTGCAGTTAAAACAATGAATAGCAGACGACCGCTTATCTATGAGCACGGTTATGTCTGTCAGCGAAGTATCTGTTAAAACAGATGAATATCAGACCACTTCGTAGCCCTGGGAAGTTATCGCCTGCTCGATGGCTTCGTCGGCGATGGCCTCGGTCAGGGTGACCGTTACGGTGCCCGTTTTGTGGTCCGCGACAGCGGAAGCGACCTGCGGGAGGCTCTCGACGCTCTGTTTTACACGCGCCTCGCAATGCGGGCACATCATGCCTTTTACGTTAAATACTTTTTCCATATATATCGTCTCCTTTTCAGGGGTTTTTTGGGGTTCTTCCGAGTGAGTCGGAGAACCGAGTTTTATCAGATTGAGTCGGAGTGCGTTCATAACGACGCAGAAACTTGAAAGGCTCATAGCCGCCGCGCCGAACATCGGGTTCATTTCCCAGCCGAGCAGGGAGATGAATACGCCTGCGGCAAGCGGAATGCCCGCCGTGTTGTAAATGAACGCCCAGAACAGATTTTCTTTGATATTGCGGAGCGTTGCACGGCTGAGTTTTATGGCTTTCGGCACGTCCGAAAGCGAACTGTTCATCAAAACGGCGTCCGCCGCATCTATCGCAACATCGGTGCCTGCGCCTATCGCTATGCCGGTATCGGCTGCCGTGAGCGCGGGAGCGTCGTTTATGCCGTCGCCGACCATGGCAACTTTGCCGTCCTTTTTCAAGCGGGTAACGACAGCCTCTTTTTCGGCGGGAAGAACGTTTGCGATAACTTCATCGACTCCTGCCTGTTTGCCTACCGCCTGTGCGGTGCGTTCGTTGTCGCCCGTGAGCATTACCACGCGTATGCCCATTTTTTGAAGAGCGGCGACTGCCTGTGCGCTGTCGGGTTTTATCTTATCCGCAACGGCGATAATTCCGCAAAGACCGTTTTCACGAGCAAAAAACAACGGAGTTTTGCCCTCGGACGCAAGCGCGTCGGCTTTTGCTTTCATATCTTCGGGAACGGAGACTTTGCTTTCTATAAATTCGCGTTTGCCGCCGAACAGAGGTTTTCCGTCGGAAAGAGCCGTCAGTCCGTTACCCGCCATGGCTTCGAAATCGGTTGTTACGCGAACGGTGACGCCGTTTTCCTTGCCGTATTTCATAACCGCCTTTGCAAGAGGGTGTTCGCTTTTGCTTTCAAGCGTAACGGCAACCGAAAGCAGGGACGATACATCTGTTCCCGCACAGGGAACTATGTCGCAGACTTCGGGTTCGCCGCGCGTGACGGTTCCCGTTTTGTCGAGAACCACGGTTTTTACCTTGCCTGTTTGTTCAAGCGCTTCTGCGGTCTTGAAAAGGATTCCGTGGCGTGCGCCGACGCCGTTGCCGACCATTATTGCCACGGGCGTTGCAAGCCCGAGTGCGCAGGGGCAGCTGATTACAAGGACCGATATTGCTCTTGCAAGAGAAAAGCCTATGTCTTTGCCGATAAGCAGCCAAACAACAAGCGTTACGACCGCGATTGAGATAACGACGGGAACGAAAACGCCCGAAACCTTGTCCGCGATTTTCGCTATCGGCGCTTTTCCCGCCGCAGCGTCGCTGACTATCTTTATAATCTGCGAAAGCGTGGTATCTTCTCCCACGCGTGTCGCTTCGCATTTGATGAAGCCCGAACGGTTGACCGTTGCCGCGGAAACGGGAGACGAAACGTCTTTGTCCACGGGAACGCTTTCGCCCGTCAGAGCAGATTCGTCCACCGCGCTGTGACCTTCGAGAACCACTCCGTCAACGGGAATGCTTTCACCGGGTCTGACGATGAAAATATCGCCTTTTTTAACCTGTTCGGCGGGAACAGTTGTCTCTTTGCCGTCAACAAGCAACGTTGCGGTACGCGGCGCAAGTTCCATCAGCCCCTTTATGGCGTTGGTGGTTTTTCCCTTTGAATAACTTTCGAGCATTTTGCCGAGCGTTATCAGCGTCAGAATCATTGCCGCGGACTCGAAATAAAGTTCGTGCATATAAAGATGCATCGCCTGCTCGGGGAAAACTATCATTTTGAACAGGATATATGTGCTGTAACCGAACGACGCCGCCGCACCGAGCGAAACAAGCGTGTCCATATTCGGAGCGCGGTGAAGCAGTCCTTTAACGCCGCTGATGAAGAATTTTTGGTTTATTACCATGATGATCGCAGTCAGCAAAAGTTGGATAAGTCCGCCGACCGCCGCATGATCTTCGATTATCTGCGGTTGGGGAAGCCCTATCATGTGCCCCATAGAAAAATACATCAAAACCAAAAGAAAACCGAGCGACGCGAAAAGCCTTTTTCTGAGTTTGGGCGTCATTTCATCTTTCAGCGGTTCTTTTGCGGACGCAGCGTCGTTTTTTGCGCCGACTTTCGATGCGCCGTACCCTGCAGCAACGACTGCGGAAACAATTTCGTCTTCCGTTGCGGTTCCCGAAACCGTCATTGAATTTGTCAGTAGATTTACGCTGCATTCATCGACATCTTTCAGCGCCAATACCGCTTTTTCCACGCGTGCGCTGCACGCCGCGCAGCTCATTCCGGTTATATTGTATTTGTCCGTTTTCCTCACCCTCTCGCTTGAATGCGGATTGTTTCAAGTCTATTATCTTCAATTACGCCGTAAGTATACCATAAAAGTATGTTTTAGTCAATACCCGAATGAAATATTTTCCGTTTCTGCCGAAAATGAGCCGTTCGGAGAGAAAAAAAAGACAACGCCTGCGACTGTAACGCAGGCGTTTGTTATGTTTTTAATTTAGATAAACAGAAAGCCTTACACTCTGCCGGAGCTGCTGATTCCGCCGTCGGAAGAACCCGATGACGAAGATGATGAATCTGATTCTTTCGGCTTCGGCGTCGCCACAACGGTGCTGTAAAGATACAGTTCTCTTTCGTCGGTCACGTTCATGCTGTCGGGAACGGTATAATCCGTTGCATTGTTGCTGAAACGAACGGTTTTAAGTTTGCCCTTCATCACCAGGACAACTATAAGAGCGATAATAAAGCCTATTCCGAGACTGAGTACAATTGCGCCGAACCAACCGAACGGTTCTTTATACTCTTTGCCCGTTGACTCATAAAGATCGAGAAGTCTTATACATTCATCGGCATAAAGGACAAATCTGTCCGACTTTCCGCCGTCGCGAAGTGTTTCGCGAAGACGTTCCTGTGCGTCAAAGTTGACTGCGGCTTTTGCTTTGCCGTTGGAATATATGCACGAAAGGTCAAGTTCTGCGGTGTCGTCTATCACATAGAGGATAACACAGTCTTTTCCCGCTTCATTGTCAAATATCTCATTATAAAGATTTCTGACATAGCGGTTTATGTTTTCGTCAGTCTCTTCAACATTGCTTTTTTCGGTATATATGAAAAGTTCGACACCGTATTTTCTCGATGCGTTGCAGAGTTTTGTATAAACCGTCGCATAGTCGGCTTCCGTCAGGAAGTCCGCATTGTCAATAATTCTGATTTCATCAAAATCATAGGCGGCAAACGTGGGCAGAGCAAAACTCAACATGACCGCAAGCAGGAGTATCAGAGACAATATTTTCTTTTTCATCTTGAACCCCTCCTCACAACAACCAAATCAGATACGAGACGGCAAGTGCCGCAGCACTCAATATTCCGCCGAGAGAGAAAAACCACTTGAAGAAAGCACCTTTGTCAAGAGGAAGATTACCGACGAATTTACCGGTCTGCCCGTTCATCGCAAACGTGAACTTCTGACCTTTCCACGTCGTGTTCAAAATCCAGACGGGATACATCGCATATTTTGCAACACCGTTTGAAAGTTTGATACTGCTCTGCTCGGTAGTCACGGACGCATAGCCCGTAACGGTCTTTGCAAATTCCTGTTCGGTGCTGCTCTTGACTCTTGCGTTCGCTCTTTCCACGGATTGTTCCGCGTCAACATCGTATTTATCCGCAAGATATCCCGCAAAATACGCCGTTGCGAACTCTTTTGCTTCTCCGAAATCGAACGGCTCGACGGATTCCATCAGATCGTCTGGCATTTTGGACGAGCCGTCAACGGGGACGTTTTCAAACGCGATGTTACCGCCTCGATAAACGGCATAGTAACTTGTTTCCGTGTAATCGTTTTCGCTGTCGCTCCAAGTTCTGACACGGGTCGCCTTATAACGAATGTTCGCGTCAACATCGGAATCAAACAGCCAAAACGGAACGTAAACGCCCCTTATTTCATCGATATGGTTCTCGCTCTTGAAGACTTTCGGCAAAAGGCGCTTGCCTTTCAGATGTTCGAAGAACTTTGCCTTTGCAGCCTTTTTATCGAGTTTGAACGGGATTATGTAATCGGGCTTCAAAAAGCCTTTGAGATTGCCTTTCATAACAACGGGGTTGCCGCAATAGGGGCAACTCGTCGCCGCCGTGTTTTCGTCGCAGACTATCTCGCCGCCGCAGGAATCGCAGACGTAAACGCGCATTCCCTCGGCTTCGCCCTCCTGCCACTCTTTTCCGGCTTCGGTCTGCCACTTCATATCGTCGGGGGTCTCTTTTTTAAGATCCTCGTCGTATGCTTTAAGTGTTTCGACATCAAATTCGGTATCGCAGTAAGGGCATTTTAGTTTTTGCGATGCGCTGTCAAACGCTATCGCGCCGCCGCAGCACGGACATTTGTATTCGAGCAAGGTGGACATAGAAGACCTCCTTATTTATTGAACGGGGTTCCGCATTCGGGACAGAATTTCGGTGCCTGTGTCGGGTCTTCGGGTTTCCAGCCGCAGTTTGCGCATTGAACGGTCTCGGGCTTTTTGGCGCCGCAGGAAGTGCAGAACTTGCCGTTGTTCACAGCGCCGCAGGAACACGTCCAAGTCGAAGCCTCGGGCTTCTTTGCGCCGCATTCCGCGCAGAATTTGCCGCTCGCTGTCGCGCCGCAAGCACATTTCCATGTATCGCCGGCAGGTGCTGCCGCCTGCTGTGTCTGCTGTTGCTGCTGACCCATGGCAAACAGGTTCTGCGCATTTCCCGCCGCGCCGTTGTTCATCGCCATGCCCATGCCCATAAAGCCGGTCATCGCACCGGCGTCGTTCGAAGCCGCCGCTTTCATCGCGTCCGCCTGTGCGCCCACAAGAGTAGCCGCCGCCATGGTCGGGTCGCGCATGATAGCCGTGCGCTGTGCCTGTTTTATCATCTCCGCGTCTTCGTCCGGAAGCGTTACCGAACCGAGCGCAATGCTGACGATTTTAAGTCCGCGCAGTTCGCCCCATTTGGCGGTCAGCGTTTCGTTCATCGCATTTTCAAGGTCTGTGTTGTGCGTAACTATCTGATTGGGACGGAGTTCAAGTTCGGAAAGTTTGCCGAACGCGGGTTGAAGAGCGCTGATAAATTCGGGTTTCAACTGTCCGTCAAGTTCGTCGCGTCTGTATTCGTCCGCTACGTTTCCGCAAACATTCGTATAGAAAAGCAGGGGATCCGCTATTTTATAAGAATAAACGCCTGAGCAGCGCACCGCAACATCCACGTCAAGACCTATTTTGGAATCGACAACTCGGAACGGAATGGGATTCGGCGTTCCGAACTTGTTGTCTATTATCTCTTTAAGGTTGAAATAATAAACTCTTTGGTCTTTGCCCGTATCGCCGCCGTAAGTAAAACGTTTGCCTATCGTTTTGAAGGTTTCTTTGATGCTTTGACCGAGGCTGCCCGCAAAAATGCTCGGTTCGGTGGACGAATCGTATGTAAACTCTCCCGGCTCGGCGCAGACTTCAACTACCTTGCCCTGCTCAACGATTATCATACATTGACCGTCGGCAACGGCTATACCCGAACCGTTGGAAATTATATTGTCGTTTCCTTTCGTGTTCGAGGAACGCCCCGTTATCTGTTTTTGTCCTTTTACAACAAGAACTTCCTTATCTATTGCCTCACAGTAGAAAAATTCTTTCCATTGATCCGCAAGAGTTCCGCCGAGAGCGCCTATTCCGGCTTTGATAAGTCCCATAGTGTTCTTCTCCTTTTCCGGTTATATTATTTTTATTATATTTTATAAAAATACCGTTTTGATTATATCAGATTTTTTACCTTTTTGCAATACCTTTCGGACAAAATTCGCGGTTTGTCGTTGACATTCTCTCTTTTGAGTGGTATCATAGTGTTACAACGTTGAACGGAGAGAATGAAATGAGCAAAAAAGAGACAAAACTTATAATAGTCCGACATGGGCAGAGCGTGGGAAATCTGACACGGAGATTCCTCGGCAGAACCGACCTCGACCTGACCGAAACGGGCGTAAAACAGGCACGGTTGACGGGCGAATTTCTGAAAAACGAACAGATTGACGCCGCTTATTCAAGTCCGCTTCGCAGAGCACTTGACACATGCCGCGAAATAGTCGCATTTCATCCGGGGCTTGAAATCGAAACAGAGCCGCGAATTGCCGAAATATATGCGGGAAAATGGGAAAATATGCCGTTTACCGAAGTTGAGGAGAAATACGGACACGATTTCCGAATTTGGAAAGAAGACATCGGAAACGCAGTCTGCACGGGCGGCGAAAGCCTGAAAGACGTATATAAAAGAGTTTCCGAAGCGCTTGAAGACATTGTTCGCAAAAACGAGGGCAAAACGGTACTTCTGACATCGCACGGCGCGGCGATACGCTCGATGACTACGTTCATCTCGGGACTTCCCGTCGAAAGAATGAAAGAACTCGATTGGGCGTCAAACGCTTCCGTGACAGTCGCATATCACGGCGAAAACGGCTTCCGTCTCGAAACGCTCGGTTACGACGAACACATCGGGGATCTGCGCTCAACCCTGCCGAAAAGCGTCTGAGCGGCATTGACAAGGAGGTTAAAAATGCACGGACAGCAAAAAGGGTTGAAAACGGTTTACGTTTTTACTGTCCTGCTTGTAATAAATATTTGAAAATCTGCGACAACACTTGAAAACGGAATCACTCTGTGATATAATATTTTTTAAGAGATAGATTCGGGGGATAAGAAAAGATGATAAACGAAATTGAAAAAGTCCTTATAGACACGGAAGAACTGAACGAAATCGTTTCGCGTATCGCGCACGAGATAGACATCGACTATGCGGGAGAAGACAGAAAACTTGTCCTTGTCTGCATTCTTAAAGGCTCCGTGGTCTTTATGGGCGACCTGATGAAAAAACTGACGATACCCGTTGAAATAGACTTTATGCGAGTTTCTTCCTACGGCGGCGAGACCGTTTCTTCCGGTCATGTCAACATAATTCTCGACCTGATGAGAGAAGACCTTGCAAAATGCGACCTTATCGTTATCGAAGATATCATTGACAGCGGCAGAACACTTTCGTATCTGATAGATTATCTTAAACTGAAAGGCGCGCGCTCCGTCAAGACCTGTACCCTGCTTGACAAACCGAGCCGCCGCGTCGTTGACTTCACACCCGATTACACGGGCAAGATAATCCCCGACGAATTTGTTGTGGGCTACGGGCTTGATTACGACGAAAAATTCCGTGCATTGCCGTACATAGGCGTTCTCAAACCGGAAGTTTACAGTAAATAATCACAAAAAACAAAAATTAAGCGGAGCGACAAAGGCGTAACACCCTTGCCGCTCCTTTTTGCCGCATAATAAATTTTTTTGAGAAATACGGTAGACATTTTCGGATTTCTGTGATAAGATGAAACCAACATAAAAAACCGTTTACATTATTCAGGAGAGAGCGATTTGAGAATTTACGAAAACCCCGAAAAAACAAGCGAAAACAGAATGCCGCCGCGAAGTTACTGTATTCCGAGCGGAATATCCGAATATCGTCTTTTGAACGGCGAATGGGATTTCGCATATTTCGAGCGTGATACAGACGTTCCCGAAGTTATAGAGAATTGGGACAAAATTACCGTGCCGTCCTGTTGGCAGCTCTGCGGTTACGGACACCCCAATTATACGAACATAAATTATCCGTTTCCGTATGGCCTGCCTTTCGTACCAGACGACAACCCGTGCGGGGTATACCGTCGGACTTTCGATATCGCAAAAAAATTCGGGCGCGTGTATTTTGTATTCGAGGGTGTTTGCTCCTGTGCGTTTCTTTATGTAAACGGCGGATATGTCGGGTTCACGCAGGGCAGCCGTCTGCAAGCGGAATTTGACATTACCGACTTTGTGACCGAGGGCGAAAACACCGTAACGGTCAAGGTTCTGAAATGGTGCTGCGGCAGTTATCTTGAAGACCAGGACGCATTCCGTTACAACGGAATCTTTCGCGACGTGTATATTCTGCAAAGACCGAAAAACCATATCCGCGACTTTGAATTGATACCGAACGGCGAAAGCGTGACCGTTTCGGTCGAGGGCGGGGCGCACCTTGAAATTTTTGAAGATGACGCCTTGCTTTTTGACGGCGATATAGGCGAAAAATTCTCTTTCACGCCTGAAAAACCCATTCTTTGGAATGCGGAAAAGCCGTTTCTTTACACGGTTCAGCTCTCTCGGGAGGGAGAAGTCATCGAGCGAAAAGTCGGGCTTCGGAAAATCGAGATCTCCGACAAATACGAACTTCTCATAAACGGAGTGCCCGTCAAACTTCACGGGATAAACCGCCACGACACGGGAAAACTGCGCGGGTGGTGTCAAAGCGACGAAGAGTTGAAAAAAGACCTCTCTCTTATGAAATTTCTGAACATCAACTGCATAAGGACTTCTCATTATCCGCCGACGCCGAAATTTATTGATATGTGTGATGAAATGGGCTTTTATGTTGTCTGCGAGACCGACCTCGAAACGCACGGCGCTTGCTACCGCATACCTAACGGCTCGGGCGCTTACGATGTCGAATCGGGCGATTGGCCCTGCACAAAACCCGAGTGGAAACATGAATTTCTTGACCGCATGGAACGCATGGTCGAAACGTTCAAAAACAGCCCGAGCGTGATTTTTTGGTCAACGGGCAACGAAAGCGGGCACGGAGAGAACCACGTTGAAATGATACGGGCAACAAAAAAGCGTGACGGTTCACGCCTGCTCCACGCCGAAGATGCTTCCCGAAAAGGCGAGATACACAACCCCGACGTTTATTCCGAAATGTATCTTCCGCTGCAACGGGTTGAAGAACTTGCGAACGACAGCGCCGTTGATATGCCCGTTTTTCTTTGCGAATACTCTCATGCAATGGGAAACGGACCGGGAGACGTTTGGGATTACAACGAACTGTTTGACCGTTATCCCAAACTTATCGGCGGCTGTATCTGGGAATGGGCGGATCACGTAGTGACGGAAAACGGCGTGGAAAAATACGGCGGCGATTTTGACGGAGAACTGACAAACGACGCAAATTTCTGCTGTGACGGACTTGTTTTTGCAGACCGCACGTTCAAAGCGGGAACTTATGAAGCAAAAGCCGCATATCAGCCCATAAGAACCTCGTATGAAAACAGCAAACTGACCGTTTACAACCGACTTGACTTCACAAACCTTTGCGAATACGACTTTTCTTATTCCGTTGAAGCGGACGGAAAAATTCTGAAAACGGAAAAAATCCCGTTATTACTGAACCCGCACGAAACCGCAGCAATAGACATCTCTGTGCCCAAAATAACGGCGATCTACGGCGCACATCTGAATATTTCTCTGACAAAAGGCGGCGTTGAATACGCCAAATGCCAACATGATATTCCGTTTGACGCCGCAAGAAACGAACAGACTCCGACAGCACAACTTGAAGAAGACGGAAAAAATATCTATGCAGCAGGCGACGGCTTTTCGTATGTTTTTTCAAAACATTACGGCGCATTTACAAGCATAAAAATCGGCGGAGACGAGCAACTTGCGGGCAAAACCGTGCTTTCCGCATTCCGTGCTCCGACGGACAACGAACGGTATATCAAAGTCCTTTGGATAAACTCGAACGGACGGCAGGGCGAAAACCTTGACTGCACTTTTTCGAAAGTGTATTCCTGCACCGTTTCCGACGGTAAAATCGCAGTCACAGGCTCACTTGCGGGCGTTTCGAGAGTTCCTCTGCTGCATTACAAACTTCTTGTCGGAATATCCGCAAACGGGCAAATTACATTTTCGCTTGACTGCAAAATCCGTGAAAGTGCATTTTGGCTGCCGCGTCTTGGCTTTGAGTTTGAACTCCCGGGAGAGAAAAACAATTTCACTTACTACGGTTCGGGACCCATCGAAAGTTACTGCGATATGCACCATTGGGCTTGCGTGGGACTTTACGAAAGCGACACGGACAAGGAATATGTGAAATATGTCATGCCGCAGGAACACGGTAACCATTTTGCGACAAAAATGCTTAAAATCGGAAAACTTATCTTCACTTCACCCGACGGGTTTGAGTTCAACGCTTCAAAATACTCATCAAAAGCACTTTCCCGCGCCACGCACACGGACGAACTTGTATCGGACGGAAAAACGCATCTGCGCATAGATTACAAAAATTCGGGACTCGGCTCCAACTCCTGCGGTCCCGAACTCGGAGAAAAATACCGACTTTCTGAAAAATCAATCAAGTTCGGCTTCACGATTTATCCCGCAAGGGATTAAAACATAAAAAGCAGCCCTTTTATTGGGTTGTTTTGCACAAGTCCGTAAAAAACGGACAATTGAAAAAAAGAGCCTTCTATGGTAGAATAGATATATATTATCTACAATTACCATAGG
>ERZ779861.778-NODE-778-length-40916-cov-17.024449_pt1 | contig 40916 bp, 43 predicted proteins | sample MGYA00511558_ERZ779861 | MGnify/ENA primary metagenome ERZ779861 (study PRJEB29588, sample SAMEA2163432) | human gut metagenome | biome: human gut; feature: human-associated habitat; material: faeces | place: Denmark | collected 2008/2010 ...
GGAGTCTTTGCCTGTTTCCGTTTTTACCGGGGCGGCCGGATCGCCGGCAGTCGGCCGGCCGTTCGCTGCGGCGCCTGCGAACAACAGCAGGGACAGTACGGCGACGTTTAGACTTTTCATGACGGGTAGTTTTATTTGTGGGCGTTTCAAAAGATTTGGGAATTACGAATGCATTTTTATTTAACCACAAAAGCAACCTGGAGGTAATTGTTGACCGCGCCTAAAGGTTTCAGTTCGATATAAAATGCCTTTGTAAACTCATTAAAGGCTTTGAATTCGTGCAAAGGCACGTTAAATTCGTCGAATAGAATGATATCGCCCGGTTGCAGATACGGATAAAGCTGAGTTAAGACAAAAATCGTGGAAGAATAAAGGTCTGCGTCCATATGTATGATCTTCCGGACAGCGGATTTTAAGTCACCCCTATTTTCTTGGATAAACGGAACCAAAGTATCCTGGAACAATCCTTTGACAAACTTTACGCGATTATCTTGTACCTGTGATTCTTGATGCTGCATGTCTCCTTTTCGAAAAAACATGCCCCAATTCTCAGGAAGACCTTCGAAAGTATCGAATCCGTAAAAACGGGAAGAATCGTTTTTATTCTCATTCAACCACCATTTGAACGAGGTGCCTCCGGCGACTCCGAACTCGAGATAAACGATTTCGGAATTGTCCTTTAAATAATTGTCCGATATGTATTTGTATAGATTGTATCTGTTGTTGTAATTCCGGTTGAAAGCGACGGGTTCGCGGTATTCGAATTTCTTTTTATTCCCGTATATCCATACCAACAGCTTGTTTAGGTAGGATAGAAATAACATCAATTTTGTGAAAGGATAAAATAGGAATGTTATCGGCAACAATAACAGACAACTTTTGACAAAGCCGGTAAGTTTAATCAATGGTTTCATGAAATGATCGCATTTATCGGAAACGTCTTTCCGATAGGTTTTTATACAGATGGCCAATTTTTACAAACGCCGAACGGATTCCTTCGTCTTATCTTTTCTTCGTCCGTTTGGGAGCGGGAGGGAGGAAGGCCTTGTCAGTATGTCACGATCGCCTCGTAGGCCTTTACCAATTTGAGCGGGTCCTTGACCGAAAATTCGTTGCTCTCGATTCGTTGCACCAGATCCGGATAGTTGGCGAAAGTCTGTTTGGCGAACCGGACGAAGTTTTTCTGCGTGCTTTCGGGGTTCTCTCCCGCGGTGCTGACCGACAGTACCCGCGCGGCGGGTTCGTCTTTGAGTTTTACGTAGCACCAGCGTTCTTTCTGCAGAGCGGTGCGCAGGCCGGTCGTCTGTTCCGTTTCGCGGAATTCGGTCAGCAGCGCGATGCCGTCCTTGCCCCGGTAATCTTCGCGAAACAGGACGGGCATCCGGTAACGGCCTTTCTCTTTTTTAGTGTCCGGAGAGTTCGATTTGAACATTCGGTAGCGAATCTCCCGGACATAATTGACGGTATCGCCGTCGAGCCCGACCATGACGATGCGGTCGATCTCTCCGATCGGATAGCGACGGGGCTTGGCGGTGGGACTCTGGCTCAGATCAACGTACTGGATCGTCGAATAGAACGGCGAGCGGAGGTAGCCTTCTTGCTGTGTGCCGTCCTTCATGATCAGGGTAGTCGTTCCCTGTGCCGATACGGATTGAACCGACAGCACAATCGTCAGGCACAACGCTGAAAACGAGATGAGTTTTTTCATAATAGCGTATTTCGTTTTACGGTTATTGGTTTCATGGCCCGGATCGCGTTTTCCTTGCGGAGCATGGCGATCCGTTATGTTTTATAAGATGCTTTATACGCGCCGTTCGTTACAAAGGAAAATAAAAAAAATGATTTTTCGCTATTTTTTGGTCCATTATTTACAGGCTTTCCGCTTCGCGGATCCACATGGCGGGCGAAGCGTCGCTCGGCATACGCCAGTCCCCGCGGGGCGACAGACTGACCGATCCCACTTTCGGCCCGTCGGGCAATGCCGATCGTTTGAACTGTTGCGAGAAGAAACGCCGTAAGAATACGGTCAGCCACTTTTTGACGGTTTTCGCGTCGTATTTTCCGGCGAACGCCCGGCAGGCCATGAAATGGAGTTTGGCCGGGCGGCAGCCGAACCGGACGAAATGGTACAGAAAAAAGTCGTGCAGTTCGTAAGGGCCGACCAGGTCTTCGGTCTTTTGTACGATTTCGCCCTTTTCGTCGGCAGGCAGCAGCTCCGGACTGATCGGGGTGTCGACGATGTCGAGCAACCACCCCCGGGCGACTTCGTAGTCGGGATGCGCGGCCACCCAGCGCACCAGGTGGCGAACGAGGGTTTTCGGAACCCCGCAATTGACTCCGTACATCGACATGTGGTCGCCGTTGTAAGTAGCCCAGCCCAGCGCCAGTTCGGAAAGGTCGCCGGTGCCGATCACCAGTCCGCCCGTGCGGTTGGCCAGATCCATTAGGATCTGCGTGCGTTCGCGGGCCTGGGCGTTTTCGTAGGCGACGCTGCGGTCGGCGTCGTCCATCCCGATGTCGCGGAAATGGACGGCGCAGGCTTCGCGGATGCTGATTTCGCGGATGCCGACCCCGAGCGATTCCATCAGTCGCAGGGCGTTGGTATGGGTGCGGTCGGTCGTTCCGAAACCGGGCATCGTGACGCCGAGAATGTTGCGGCGCGGGAGTCCCAACTTGTCGAACGTGCGGACGGCTACCAGCAGGGCGAGCGTCGAATCGAGCCCGCCGGAGATACCGACGACGGCCGAATGCGTGCCGGTATGCCGGATGCGCTGCGCCAGTCCGCCGACCTGGATGCTGAAGATTTCTTCGCAGCGCTGCTGCATTTGCTGCGGATCGTCCGGGATGAACGGGCTCGGATTGAAACCGCGTTCGACCGGAAACTGTTCGCGGTCGGCGCGCAGGGCGACCGGGATGCGTTTGCAGAGCGTGCCGCTGCCGTAGGATGCAAAGGTATTGGTTTTGCGCCGCAGGGTCAGCAGCCGTTCGATGTCCGTTTCCGCTACGGTCAGTTGTTCTTCGAGCGAGAAGCGTTCCGATTCGTTCAGAAAGATTCCGTTTTCGGCGATCAGGCCGTTGCCGGCGAAAACCACGTCGGTCGAAGATTCGCCGAATCCGGCCGAGCTGTACAGGTAAGCCGACAGCGTGCGGGCCGACTGCTGGGCGATCAGCGAACGGAGATAAGCGTGCTTGCCGACCATTTCGTCGCTTGCCGACAGATTGACCAGCAGGGTGGCCCCGGCCACTGCGAGGCGGGAGGACGGCGGGTGCGGAACCCACAGATCTTCGCAGATTTCGACACCGAAACAGACTTTCCCGTCTTCGAAAAGCAGGTCGGTCGAGAACGGAACTTGCTGTCCGCACAGTTCGACCGTTTCGCGGTGGGGTTCCGCGCCGGAGGCGAACCAGCGCGCTTCGTAAAATTCGTCGTAATTCGGCAGGTAAGTCTTCGGCACGACTCCGAAAATGATGCCGGAGCCGAATACGACGGCCGTATTGTAGAGCCGGTTGTCGACAGCCAGCGGCATACCGGCGATACAGACCGTCCGGCAGGAGGCCGTGTCCGGCTTCCCCACCGCCCGGCATATGCGGGGGCTTCTGGAGAGCGCCGGGCCGCTGTCGGCCCTGGTGTGGGCCATGTCCCGGCTGGACGACAGCACCCTGGTCTATCGGGGCGGCCCTCAGGGGCTGGCCTATGTCCGCCGGAGGGCGACGGAGCTGCTGCGACTACCGGAGGAGGCCCTGCCCCCGGCGCTGGAGGCCTTGGACGATGATCTGATGGCCCGGCATCTGAGCCCCGGCGGCAGTGCGGACCTGTTGTCTCTGGCCCTGTTCCTCCGCGCCGCCGCCCCGGAGACGTGGCTGTAAAGCGCAAAAATCATCCCCGGAAAGCATAGCTTTCCGGGGATGATTTTTTTCACACGGCAGCGGTCTCCTGAGACGGTTCCTTGGCGGGCTCCTCCTGGCAGAAGGGATACTCCAGCATCCGGGGCAGGCGCATATACCGCCGGAAGTCGTTGCAGAAGGCGGCGTACTCATACCCGGTGCAGATGCGCTCGTCCATCACCACGCCGATGGGCATCATCTTCTTGGTCAGGTCGCCGGATATGTAGTTGGGCACAGGCTTGCCCATGCACACGAACACGCTGGTGGTGCCGAATTCATAGCAGTGGTGGTGGATATAGCTGGTCTTGATGGAGGCCAGGTTGGTGATGAACATGCTGGTGTGGAAGGGGGACAGATCGATGATCTTCCGGGGCAGCAGGCCGTGCTTGTCCAGGTGATAGGCCAGCCACACCACAAATTTCGGCAGCCCCGGCACGGAGAACATGAACTTCGCAAATTTGTCGGTGCTGTTGGACTGATGCTCCGCCTTGTTGGCGTCGATGGCGTCCTTGATCTTCTGGTTCACGGTGAACACCGTGTCGTTCTCGTCCAGATACACCTTCAGCGTGGTCTCGTTGACCACCCCGTCGGCCTGCTTTTTCAGGATCACGAAGGACACGCAGAAGTGGTTGCGGCGATAGATGCGGCCGTTCATCACAAAATAATTGAGCTTTGGATTGCGCAGCACCGCCTTGTAATAGGCGGAGATGATGACGCTCATATGGTTCAGCCGGACTCCGGCCCGGCGGTGGGTGCGGATAAAGTCCTTGATGACCTCCTCGTCGATGTTCTCGGTAACGGAGTTCCATGCGTCGTAGCGCTTGGGCATGATATAGGGGATGGCCGCCACCAGCGGCGGCAGATCCTTTACGCGGGTTCCATCAGGGCGCATTGCGTTGCCCTCCTCTTTTGTCAGATAAAGCTATTATACGGCATCTTTACGGGGATTGCAAGACAGAATGCCCGGTGTCCTGCCAGCTTTTGAAAAAGCCTCGCAGAGTTTGCCGCCCGCAGGCGGCAAATCAAGTTTGGTCCGTTTTTTGCGGCGGCGCCCCCCAAGGGGACTTCCGTTGGGCGTGTACGTCGCAAAAAACATTTCTCAGTCTGCAAGTGTGGAATTTGTTCGCTTTCAGCGAACAAATTATGCGCGCAGCAGACTGCAAGCCTTCTGCCCCAAAAGGGCAAAGCCCTTTTGGGGCAAGCAAAAGCGCCGCCCATCCGGGCGGCGCTTCCGCTATTTATGACATGAGTAAGGTTCGTTGTATGGCTCAGTCGTCGTACATTTCGATGAGCTTCAGCAGGTGATCGTAGCGGGCCTTGGCCTCGGCCTCGTTGCGGGCGAACAGATTCTCCGCACGGTCGGGGAACTCGCGGGTCAGACGGCTGTAGCGGGCCTCGTTCATCAGGAAGTCGTGATAGCCGCCGGCGGGAGCCTTGGAATCCAGGGTGAACTTCTTCTCCGCAGCGGGGTTGAAGCGGAACAGGTTCCAGTACCCGCAGTCCACGGCCTTCTTCATTTCCTTCTGGCAGTTCATCATGCCGCCCTTGATGGAGTGCATCTCGCAGGGGCTGTAGCCGATGATCAGGGACGGGCCGTGATAGGCCTCGGCCTCGGTGATGGCCTTGATGGTCTGAGCGGGGTTGGCGCCCATGGCCACCTGCGCCACGTACACATAGCCGTACTGCATGGCGATCTCCGCCAGGCTCTTCTTCTTGACTTCCTTACCGGCAGCGGCAAACTGAGCCACCTGGCCGATGTTGGAAGCCTTGGAGGCCTGTCCGCCGGTGTTGGAGTACACCTCGGTGTCGAACACGAAGATGTTGACGTCCTTCTTGCTGGCGATGACGTGGTCCAGGCCGCCGTAACCGATGTCGTAGGCCCAGCCGTCGCCGCCGAAGATCCACATGGACTTCTTGGCCAGGTATTCCTTCTTGCTGAGGATGTCGGCAGCCAGGGTGCAGGCGGCGCAGTCGCACAGCAGCTTGCCCTGGGCCTTCAGCTGGGCGGCGTGCTCGGCGAACTGAGGCACGGCGGCCAGCTCCTCCACGGTGCAGATGCTCTCCTCCAGAGCCTTCACATAGGCCCGGGCGGGCTCGGCGTTGGCGCTGCCATCGTCCATGGTATCCAGCCATGCCTGAGCGGCGGCTTTCAGCTCGGGACGGGCCCACTCCACGGCGATCAGCTGGCGGGTCTCGTCGGCCAGATCCTGGCGGATCTTATCCTGGCCCACGAACATGCCCAGACCGTGCTCCGCGTTATCCTCGAACAGGGAGTTGCACCATGCGGGGCCGTGGCCCTCCTTGTTGGTGCAGTAGGGAGAAGTAGCCGCGGGACCGCCCCAGATGGAGGAGCAGCCGGTGGCGTTGGAGACATACATATGATCGCCGAACAGCTGGGTGACGAGACGGGCATAGCTGGTCTCGGCGCAGCCGGCGCAGGAGCCGGAGAACTCCAGCATGGGCTGCTTGAACTGGCTGCCCTTGACGGTGTTGTCCTGCATATCCTTCTTCTCGGCCACGTCTGCCACGCAGTAGTCGAACACATCCTGCTGGGGCAGCTCGCCCTCCTGAGCCACCATGGTCAGGGCATTGACAGGGCAGGCGCCCACGCACACGCCGCAGCCCATGCAGTCCAGCGGGCTGATGGCCATGGTGAACTTGTACACGCCCTTGCCCTTGCCGGCCTTCACGTCCACCAGCTTGGCGGCCTCGGGAGCCTTGGCGGCCTCATCCTCGGTCAGCGCGAAGGGACGGATGGTAGCATGGGGGCAGCAGTAAGCGCACTGGTTGCACTGGATGCACTTGGCAGCGTCCCAGGTGGGAACGGACACGGCCACGCCGCGCTTCTCGTAAGCGGCAGCGCCCAGCTCAAACTGGCCGTCCACATGATCCACAAAGGCGGAAACGGGCAGGCTGTCGCCGTCCATCTTGCCCACGGGCTCCAGGATCTCCTTGACCATCTTCACCAGCTCGGGCTTGCCCTTCAGCTGCTTGGGCTCCTTGGTGTCCACAGCGTTGGCCCACTCGGCGGGAATGTCGATCTTCTTATAGGCGGTGGCGCCCAGATCGATGGCCTTGTAGTTCATATCCACCACGTCCTGACCTTTCTTCAGGTAGGAAGCCTTGGCCTTCTCCTTCATGTAGGTGATGGCTTCCTCCTCCGGCATGACCTTGGCCAGAGAGAAGAATGCGGACTGGAGGATGGTGTTGTTGCGCTTGCCCATACCGATCTCGATGGCCAGGTCGATGGCGTCGATGGTATACAGCTGGATGTTGTTCTGGGCGATATAGCGCTTGGACGCAGCGTCCATGTGGTGGTTCAGCTCATCGAAGTCCCACTGGCAGTTGATCATGTAGACGCCGCCGGGCTTGACGTCCTGCACCATCTTGAAGCCCTTGGTCACATAGCTGGGATTGTGGCAGGCCACGAAGTCAGCCTTGTTGATATAGTAGGGGGAACGGATGGGCTTGTCGCCGAAGCGCAGGTGGCTGATGGTGACGCCGCCGGTCTTCTTGGAGTCGTACTGGAAGTACGCCTGAACATACTTGTCGGTATGGTCGCCGATGATCTTGATGGAGTTCTTGTTGGCGCCAACGGTACCGTCGCCGCCCAGACCCCAGAACTTGCACTCGATGGTGCCCTCTGCCGCGGTGTTGGGGCAGTTGGGATCCTCGGGCAGGGACATGTTGGTCACGTCGTCCACGATGCCGATGGTGAACTGGCGCTTCATCTCAGCCTTGGCCAGTTCGGTGTACACAGCGAACACGGAGGCAGGAGGCGTATCCTTGCTGCCCAGACCGTAACGGCCGCCGATGACGGTAATGTCGTTCTTGCCGGCGTTGGCCAGAGCGGTGACCACATCCTGATACAGGGGCTCGCCCTGAGCGCCGGGCTCCTTGGTGCGGTCCAGAACAGCGATCTTCTTGCAGGTGGCGGGGATAGCCTCGATCAGCTTCTCGGGAGCGAAGGGGCGGAACAGGCGAACCTTCACCAGACCCACCTTCTCGCCGTGGGCGTTCAGATAGTCGATGACTTCCTCGGCCACGTCGCAGATGGAGCCCATGGCCACGATCACGCGGTCAGCGTCGGGTGCGCCGTAGTAGTTGAACAGCTGATAGTTGGTGCCCAGCTTGGCGTTGACCTTCTCCATGCACTTCTCCACCACGGCGGGCAGAGCCTCATAGTACTTGTTGCAGGCCTCGCGGTGCTGGAAGAAGATATCGCCGTTCTCGTGGCTGCCGCGCATATGGGGATGCTCGGGGTTCAGGGCATGACGGCGGAACTCGGCCACGGCGTCCATGTCGCACATATCCTTCAGATCCTCGTAGTCCCAGACAGCGATCTTCTGGATCTCGTGGGAGGTGCGGAAGCCGTCGAAGAAGTTGATGAAGGGGACCTTGCCCTCCAGCGCGGCCAGATGGGCCACGGGGGACAGATCCATGACCTCCTGCACATTGCCCTCGCACAGCATGGCAAAGCCGGTCTGGCGGCAGGCCATCACGTCGGAGTGGTCGCCGAAGATGTTCAGCGCGTGGGTGGAAACGGTACGGGCGGAAACATGGAACACGCAGGGCAGCTGCTCAGCCGCGATCTTGTACATGTTGGGGATCATCAGCAGCAGGCCCTGGGAGGCGGTGTAGGTGGTGGTCAGAGCGCCGGCGCCCAGAGAACCGTGCACAGCGCCGGCCGCACCGGCTTCGGACTGCATCTCCACGACCTTGACCTGCGTGCCGAAAATATTCTTCAGGCCGTTGGCGCTCCACTGGTCGACGAAGTCAGCCATGGGAGAAGACGGGGTGATGGGGTAGATGGCGGCTACCTCGGAAAACGCATAGCTTACATGCGCGGCAGCGTTATTGCCATCCATGGATTTCATTTTTCTTACCATTTATGAACCTCCTTCATACACTCTCCGCCCCTTTCGGGGCGAAATACTCAGCGTATCAGGATAATATCACAAAAAAACCACCCTGTAAACGGCATTTTTATGAAATTTTCGTAACAGGAAACTAAAAATGCGATTTTGCTGTTAAGAATTCTAACACCCCTTAACAGCGGAACTTATTTTGATAAAACTATTGTCCTTTTATATAAATGTGTGATAAAATAATACGGATATAGAAATTTGGCAGGAAAGGGGAGAGGCGTATGGTGACCACGGTGCGCTCTCTGGGGCTGACCGGCGTCAGCGGCTATGAGGTAACGGTGGAGTGCATGCTCTCCGGCGGGTTACCTGCCTTTGACGTGGTGGGTCTGCCGGACGCGGCGGTAAAGGAAGCGCGGGAGCGAGTGCGGGCCGCGGTGAAAAACTGCGGGGCCCAGTTCCCCGTCAGCCGCATCACGGTGAATCTGGCTCCGGCCCGTCTGCGGAAGGAGGGCACGGTGTACGACCTGCCCATCCTGCTGGGCATCATGGCTGCCTCCGGCGAGGTGCGAACACTGCCGCAGGACGCTGCCTTTCTGGGGGAGCTGAGCCTGACGGGGACGCTGCGTCCCGTCACCGGCGTGCTGCCCATGGCCATGTTTGCCGCCCGTCAGGGGGTGAAGCAGCTGTTCGTCCCCGCCGCCAACGCCGCCGAGGCTACGCTGGCCGACGGCGTTACCGTCTACGGCGTGGAGAATGTCAGCCAGCTGATGGCCCACCTGAAAGGGGAGAGCGCTATTCCGCCCACGCTCCGGTGGGAGCCCTCCGCGCCCCGTACCCCGCTGCCGGACTTTGCCGACGTGATGGGGCAGGAGAACGTGAAGCGGGCGCTGGAGATCGCCGCCGCCGGCGGTCATAACGTGCTGCTGATCGGCTCGCCCGGCTCCGGCAAGTCCATGCTGGCCCGCCGCCTGCCCTCCATATTGCCGGATATGACCCGGCCCGAGGCCCTGCAAACCACGGAAATTTACTCTGTGGCGGGCATGACCGACCCGGCCCACCCGCTGGTGGATACCCGGCCCTTCCGCAGCCCCCACCACACCGCGTCCCCGGTGTCCCTGTCCGGCGGCGGCAGCATTCCCCGTCCCGGCGAGATATCCCTTGCCCACAACGGTGTCTTATTCACCGGTGGAACGACCACAACATCTTGTGGTCAATAAAATAGAGCTGTGAAGGTGGCGTAAACACGGGCTTTCTGCGAATTAGGGGTTGAAAACCTGCATAAAATCTACATCTATGGGGTGGAGTTTTGAAGAAAAGTGTTATCAAGATATGTGTTTTTCTAAAAATATGTACCCCCTATATGTAGATTTCGATTCGGCGGTGAACAGAACCATTCAGCGAAAGTCCTATTTTTTGACGAAACGTCTTAACCATTTGGCAAATATAAAATATAGCAAAAGGAGAAATATGAGAGACAAAAAGAAACATAATTTGAAGGTATATGGACAGTCTGGATACAAGTATAAAGAGACTCCCACAATTATTCTTAAGGGGCAGTGGCTCAAGGAAGCTGGTTTTGAAATTGGGAATCGTGTCACTCTGGAATGTGATAATGGAACCATAGTGATTAAAGCTGATGAGAACTGCTCTAATGAGGTCAAATAGGCTACTTGGGTAATTGTAATAGGCCAGTTTTTATTGTATCATTGTAAGTGGAAATTTAGCCTATGGGAGGTTGGAAATATGACGGACGCACAGCAAAAAGCTGCAGCGAAGAACTTTTCGGAATATTGGAAAGGGAAAGGATACGAAAAAGGTGAAAGTCAGGCTTTCTGGCTTTCTTTATTAAGAGATGTATATGGGGTTGAACATCCAGAGCAGTTCATTTCATTTGAGGAACAGGTGCATTTAGATCACACCAGTTTTATTGATGGAACGATACCCTCAACAAAGGTGCTGATTGAGCAGAAAGGGCTTGGAAAAGATTTAAGAAAACCCATTAAACAATCGGATGGTACTTTACTTACTCCGTTTCAGCAAGCAAAACGGTACATTACAGAATTGCCTGTGTCCCAGCATCCACGCTGGGTTGTTACCTGCAATTTTAGTACTTTTTATGTTTATGATATGGAACGTCCCGGTGGAGAGCCGGAAGAAATTCTGTTAGAGAATTTGGAAAAAGAATACTATCGCCTGCAGTTTTTAGTGGATAGCGGAAATGAACATCTGAAACGGGAAATGGAAGTTTCCATAGCAGCAGGTGAAATTGTTGGATTGCTTTATGATGAGTTTGCAAAACAGTATGCTGATCCTACAAGCGAAAGGGCCATGAAGAGCCTAAACGTGCTTTGCGTCCGTCTTGTATTCTGCCTGTATGCCGAAGATGCAGGCATATTTGGACGACATGGTATGTTCCATGATTACCTTGCTGAATTTGATGCAAGAAGAATGCGCCGTGCGCTTACTGATCTATTTAAAATATTGGACACGCCACCGGAAGATCGTGATCCATATCTGAAAGATGATTTCCCGGAACTTGCCGCTTTCCCATATGTAAATGGTGGGTTGTTTCAGGATGAGGATATTGAAATCCCGCCTTTTACAGAAGAAATAAGAGAATTGATTTTGAATAAGGCAAGTGATAGCTTTAACTGGTCTGAGATCAGCCCTACGATTTTTGGTGCAGTTTTTGAAAGCACATTAAATCCAGAAACCCGCCGCAGCGGTGGGATGCATTATACCTCAATAGAAAATATACATAAAGTAATAGATCCTTTATTTTTGGATAGTTTAAAAGCTGAATTTTCCGGAATCTGTGAAATTGCTGTTGCAAAAACAAAGGAACGGAAATTAAAAGAATTCCAGAAAAAGCTGGCAGCTATTGTATTTTTAGATCCAGCCTGCGGCTCTGGAAACTTCCTGACTGAGACTTATATTAGCTTGCGCAGATTGGAGAATGATGTTCTGCGAGAACTGCAGCAGGGACAGATGGTCTTTGGTGACGCTACGTGGAATCCTATTCAAGTTTCTATTAATCAGTTTTATGGTATAGAAATTAACGATTTCGCCGTGACGGTAGCAAAGACTGCGCTTTGGATCGCAGAAAGCCAAATGATGAAGGAAACAGAAAGTATTGTCCTTATGCAGTTGGATTTCCTACCATTAAAAACAAATGCAAGTATTGTGGAGGGAAACGCTCTGCGTATAGATTGGGAAGAAGTGGTGCCTAAATATAAATTGTCTTATATCATGGGAAATCCGCCATTTGTAGGATATTCTCTTCAGTCAAAACAGCAAAAAGAAGATATACTTTCCATTTACGTGGATGAAAAGGGTAAAACTTATAAGACAGCTGGAAAAATTGACTATGTTGCCGGTTGGTATTTTAAGGCAGCACAGCTTATGCAGAACACTTCTATACGAACAGCATTTGTTTCAACAAATTCTATTACGCAAGGTGAACAGGTGGCTGGCGTGTGGAAACCATTGTATGAGCGCTTTGGTATACATATTGACTTTGCACATCGTACATTTATTTGGGACAGCGAAGCAAGCCTTAAAGCCCATGTTCACTGCGTTATTGTTGGTTTTAGTACATCCTCAAGTAGGGAAAAGAAACGATTATACGCATCTGAAAGAATGCAAATTGTAGAAAATATTAATGCTTACTTAATTGATGCACCCGATGTATTTATTGAAAGTAGATCGAAAGCCTTGTGCGATGTTCCTGAAATGATTTATGGCAATAAACCCACAGATGGCGGATTTCTGTTTATAACCCCAGATGAATACGAAAGTATAATTCATGAGGAACCGAATATAAAGAAATATATCAGACGCATATATGGGGCTACGGAGTATATAAATAATAAGATTAGATATTGTTTGTGGCTGGTAGGAGTTTCGCCTGCTGAGATGAAAAAGTCAAAATTTATAATGTCACGTATTGAAGCAGTAAAAAACTTTAGAATGAATAGTACAAAAGAAGCTACAAGAAAAAGTGCCGATACCCCCATGTTATTTCAGGAAATAAGACAGCCTGAAAAAGAGTATATTATTGTTCCTCGTCATTCATCTGAAGCAAGGAGATACATACCGTTTGGCTTTGTTTCTCCAGAAATAATTGTGAATGATGCCGTACAAATTATACCAAATGCAGAAATATATCATTTTGGTGTGATGATTTCCAATGTTCATATGGCATGGACACGAGCAGTTTGTGGACGTATAAAAAGCGATTATCGATATTCGAAGGACGTTGTATATAATAACTTTCCTTGGCCGGAGCCAACAGATCCGCAGAAGGCGAAGATAGAACAAACTGCGCAAGCCATCCTAGATGCACGGGCGTTGTATCCAGACAGTAGTTTAGCAGACCTGTATGATGAGGTTTTAATGCCACCGGAATTGCGGAAAGCCCATCAGAATAATGACCGTGCTGTTATGCAGGCATATGGATTTGATATTAAAACGACTACTGAAAGCAAATGTGTAGCAGAACTGATGCGTTTGTATAAACAGAAAACCTCTTAAAGAGTTAAGCCTCTCCCGATAATTTATTGTGGAGGGGCTTCTTGTATATGTCGGGATATGTAATTATTTGTCGATGAGATCTTGTTGCAGAGTAAAGGGATAAATGCTATGCTTGCCAGTGAAGGGAAAAGAGGTGATCGGTAAAAACATTGGGTATTAGAAACAGATAGAGTTATCGATATAAGAACTGCTGAGTTCTAATTTTTTTACCTGAATACTAAAGTATAATGGAGTATATTAGTCAAGTGATACGGCTCTAATCAATCTTCTAATTTACCAGTACAATTACGGTATATAGGTTAGAAGAGAGGTGTATTTTACTTGCGTGTAGAAGAGTATATTGCCACACGGGTAAAAGAGTTGTGTGTTAAACATAAAGTGACAAAGTATCGGCTTTCCCAGCTGACCGGGATGTCACAAACGGCTCTGGGGAATATTATGAATATGAAAAGTATGCCGACTGTGCTTACTCTGGAAAAGATATGTGATGCTTTCGGTATCACGTTGGCGCAATTTTTTGCCGGAGAGGGCAAGCGACCGGATTTAACACAAGAACAAAAAGAAATCATTGAGACGTGGGATATGTTAGGGGCAGAAGAGAGAAGAATTTTGCTGCAGTTTGTTCGTAGTCTTAAGAAAGAATGAGGAAGCAGTTCTATTTACCGATGATAGGCTGTTTCCTTTTTTTCTGTTGACAACACTTTTTAGCGCCAGAAAAGTAATTTTAACTACGGAATGGAGTAAAGTGATGGATAAGCAAAGTTCTGAATTCAAAACCTTAATTTTCGATCTGGCCAATGGATCTCTTGATTTGGAGCATTTCCCGGTGGAAGAGAGCAAATATGTAGAGGATGAATATGAAGAAGGCAAACCATGCTATGAACTTTATGCTGGGATGCTTGATGCATACGAAAGAATTTGTCATCGGTTAGGTAAACCAGATACGGAAGATCGTGATGTCGAAATAATCATAAATAATCTTCTGGAAATTGGGCGGCATTTGAGTTTGAAAATGTATGATTACGGATGGTTTTTTGCTAAACAAATTAAAAGCACTTGACATTTTGCAAAACACGATCTATAATGTCTGACGTAAAATATTTGTGGACTTTTCCGGATTCCGGTCATCTTTTTGCCACACAGTTATTTTTATGATAGCTGTGTGGCTTTTTTTATTGTTCGATATCAGGAAAAGCATTGAAATGGAGGTTATATAAATGGAAAATGAAACTTTAACACTTATTAAGACTCGCCGCAGCATTCGGTCATACAAAGAGGATCTTGTGCCCGCAGAAATGCTGAATGCTATCTTAGAGGCAGGAACTTATGCGCCCACTGGCGGCGGACGTCAGTCTCCTACTATTATCGCAATTACAGATCCAAAATACCGAAAACGAATTGCTGAATTAAATGCACAGGTGATGGGAGCTAATACAGACCCGTATTATGGAGCGCCGGTTGTTGTATTGGTATTGGCGGACGGTGCATCTAGCACATTTGTAGAGGATGGAAGTTGTGTATTAGAAAATATGATGCTGGAGGCTCATGCTCTGGGGTTGGGAACTGTATGGGTTCACAGGGAGCGGGAAATATTTGACAGCGAAGACGGTAAGGCTTTGTTGAGAGAATGGAATCTTCCAGAAACTTTGCGTGGCGTAGGTGCTATTGCGATAGGGTATCCTGCAGAGAAGCTGGATAAACCTGCAGCCCGCAAAGAGAATTATATTATTCGTATTTGATACGTTGCGAAACAAAAAGTTGGTACGGTTTTGACACTATGCCTGCCATCGATTTTTGATTATGTGAAGGGAGATATATCTGAAATGCCAAAAGAAAAATGCGATAAAATGCAACGTATTCTGATCGAAGATGCCGATTGGATTCTCTCAATGGATCAAAACAAAACTCGATATCATCATGCGGATCTTGTTTACGAGGGTAATATAATCCAGGAAATCGGAAATAACTTGAAATCAAAATATGAATCTCAAGGACTCACATTCAGTTATATCCTCAATGCAAGAGGAAAAATACTACTTCCGGGATTTGTAAATGCACATATGCATACATGGCAGTCGCTGATTCGTAATTTTAAAGCAACACAGGGGCTAAGACTTGAACCGTGGCTTACTGCAATGTATGAAATTTATAAAGATCTACAAAGTGAAGTGGCTCAGGCAGGCGCTTACGTTAGTTTAGGAGAATGCTTAAAAACAGGATGCACAACATCTAATGATTTGTGGTATCCGCACCCGGCAGGAGTAGAAGGGCTGGTTGAAGCAGAAATACTGGTGGCACGTGAACTTGGAATTCGCTTCCATCCAATTCGTTCTTATCATTCGCTTCCAAGTGCCATTGTTCCGGAAGAAATGGTTGAAACCCAAGAACAAATTCTGGAAGATACAGAAAAACTTGTTAAAAGATACCATGATCCGGATGATCTTTCCATGTGCAGGGTTGGAATAGGGCCTAGTATTGCACAATATGACGCAGAAGAAGTGTTACGCTCAACGATTGAATTTGCAGAAAAATATGATGTAATGGTACACGGGCATCTTGCGGAGAGTAAGAGTGAGTATGACTTTACGATGGAACAATTTGGGTGTTCGCCGGTAGAATGGTTCCGGAGGAATAATCTGCTTGGAGATCGGTTTTATTATGCCCATTGTATTCATTTGGATGAACAGGATATAAAAGTATTAGCAGAGACTGGAACCGGCGTTGTAAGCTGTCCCATTTCAAATATGTATCTCAGTTCCGGCTCCTGCCAAGTTCGTAACATGATGGACGCGGGTGTTGAGCGCATTGGCCTTGGGGTTGATGGAGCTGCCAGTAGCAATTCATCTAATATGATGGAGGAAATGCGGGTTGCTTATTTATTGAATCGATTAACCCATGAAGAGAATGCCTGTACATCTGAGGATATTTTATACATGGCTACAGCTGGTGGAGCAAAAGCGTTGGGAAGGAATGATATAGGTACCTTAGTGCCGGGTAAAGCAGCAGATTTGACTCTGCTTGACTGGAGTTCACTTTCCTATGCAGGAGGCCGAAATGATCCTGCTGACTGTATCGTACTTAGTGGTGATGCCCGTATGGTGGATACTGTTATTGTCAACGGAGAGATTGTTGTTGAAAAGGGGCGATTGCTACGCATTGACGAATGGCAGAAAAGTACATATGCTGATGAGATTAGTCATGAATTACTTCAGAGGGCTTCTAAGCACTTTCCCGCCCTTCAAGAAGAAATCATTTCGTCTGTACAGGAATCTACAGGAGGGGCGTTATGAGAGAAAAAAACTGGCTTACTAAAATTATAGTAATTCTTGTTGGCTCAATTATTTCTGCTTATGGAATTACGCTTGCTATGTATGCCGGATTTGGCAGTGCAACTTTGGCTGTATTATGGCAGGGAGTCTCCAAAGTTACTGGGATGAGTATCGGAATGACTTCTTTTGTGATAGCAGTGGTCATGATCGTATTTGTATGGTTTTATGACCGTTCACAGATCCATATTGGAACTGTTCTGTATCAGGTGGTATACAGTGGGTTTGTAGAGATATTCAGTAGGATACAAAGATACAGCGATATTGTCTGGATAAATTTCCTGCTGATGTGCATCGGTATTATTCTCTTTGCAGTAGGAACTGGCATCTATGCATCAGCAAATCTTGGGCGTGGTTCTTATGAGGCAGTGACATTTTCTCTGGCAGGGAAAAATGGATGGCCTGTCAAAATTGTCCGTATGATATTGGATGTGGCGATGGTCGTTATCGGGGTTTTGCTGGGAGGTAGCTTCGGTATTTGTACGATTATTACAGTTTTGATATCAGGCCCAATTATCCAAGCTACTGTACAGCGAATGAATAAATTTGTTTTTGGAGGGAAGTAAACCATGTATGATATAAAAATCAAAAATGCCAGAATAAGAGGACGGAAAGATGGATTGTTTGATATCGGGATTCGAGGAAGGAGCATTGTTGCAATCGATAATAATCTATCGGAAACAGGGACACAGGAAATTGATGCCGAAGGACGACTTGTAACAGAATCTTTTGTTAATGGACATCTTCACCTTTGCAAAGTGTACACTTTGGAGCGAGCTGGACAGAGAGCGTTAGAAGAATATCAGCAGAATGGTATGAGCAATGCGCTGGATTCCATCAAAAGCGCTTCGGATTTCAAAACACAATATGATAGGCGCTGGATTATTGAAAATGTCCGCCAAGCTTGCGATCTTGCCGTAAAACACGGCGTGACTCATATCAGAGCATTTGCGGATGTAGATAGCAAAGGGAGACTGGAAGGTGTCGCAGCAGTGCTGCAGGCCAAGAAAGAATATTCTGACAAGATAGATCTGCAGGTTGTGGCTTTCCCGCAGGATGGACTGATCCGTGAGCCAGAGGCACCTACACTCATGGAGGAAGCGATAAAAATGGGCGCTGACGTATGTGGTGGCATTCCGTGGATTGAATATACCGAAGAGGAGGAACAGGCGCATATTAATTATGTCAGTCAACTGGCTGTCAAATATAATAAAGATATTTCCATGCTTTTGGATGATGTGAATGACTCTGAAGAACGAACATTAGAAATGCTCTGCAAAAAGGTAATTGAAATAGGGTGGCAAGGGCGTGTAACTGCTCAGCACTGTCGTGCTATGGCGTTGTATCCTGAAAATTATTTTTGCAAGCTGACCGCATTAGCAAAACAGGCTGGTATTGGCTTTGTTACAGATCCCCATACAGGGCCGTTGCATTTGCGGGTAAAAGATTTGCTTCGTGCAGGGCTTCACGTTGGTCTGGGGCAGGATGATATTGCAGATGCGTACTATCCTTATGGAGAATGTAATATGTTGCAAGTTGCCTTTTTGGCAAGTCACCTGCTGTGGATGACCAGTTTTCAGGATATGGAACTGCTTTATGATATGATTACAACCTCGGCAGCACAAGTTCTTGGATTGAATAATCACGTCTTGCGTGTAGGAGGAGACGCTGATCTTGTAATTCTGCAGGATGAAGATGTTTATCATGCTATTTGGCATCATCTGCCGCCTATCTGTGTTATCAAGGACGGAAAAATAATTACCTCATTATAACGCATTAACAACATCATTATTGTGTGAGCAACAACAGGGACGTGCTATTATAACAAAATACCGCCTGCTCTTCTCTGAGTAAATCGATCAGAAGAGCGGCGGTCTATTTATGAGTAAATATGAGAGTTTATTTGTTTTAAAACCTCTAATAGAATCCGTAATATCGAAGTTATGGCTGCCACAATCCTGCTTCAATTAAGGCGTCCCAATTAGCAGCTAAAACCTTTACAGTGCGGTTAAATTCAACCCTGCGTTCCTTCCGGTATAAAAGCCCTTTTTCCAGCATTTCTTGCAGTGCTATTGCAATCTCATCTTCAGGTACGTCATTCCTTCTGGCTACTGCAGCTACGGTACTTTTAAACGAGGGAATGATATTTTCATGGTCAAAAACATATGCTAAATTGTCTACGATCATTTGATACCGGCTATGAATGACTTCTTCTGGAGCAGGGATCTCATATACTTCTGTAGCAACATCTTTTAGACGGTTACTGGTGGCGTTTGTTACCCCATAGATAATAACTTTTTTCCCTAATTTCTGGATCAGGTATTTCACAACTGACTGGAAGTGTCCGTCTCCAGTGAATATAATGTATGTTCCGACTTCGTGATCCTCGGCAGATACCTGATAAATATGATCCAACATAATGAAGTCGGTCATATCCTTTTTGTGCCTACCGTTGGGCTGCTGGGTAGAGATTACTGTATTGGAAATAGCGTGAAGTTTATCCAGCCCTTCATTTATTCCCTTATTGGAGAAATCCCCGAATATATACATTTTTTCAATATTATATTTTTCGTCAAGACTTTTTCGCCATGTGATCGGATCAGGGGCTATGTGGAATAAATTACGGCAAGAATAGTACCAATGTTCATAATCTACAAAGACAATCGCCTTCTTATAATTCAGCACGGGTTCTGCAGTTTTGGACGAAAATAGGTTTTTAAATAAATTCATAGATGTACCTCGTGGCCTATTCTTCTTCATCCGTTTCAATAATGCCAAAATCAATCAGAATATTTTCCGGTGCGTTTGGAGGGGAGACTACGCCGAGCATTTCATAATTATAGCGTTTTACCCGCCGGAAGGAGCCGATTTCCTCCGGAGCATTCGCCCATGCGTCACATTTATCGTATTCTGGTGAATTTATAAGTTCATCTGTCACAGCCTTGACGAGTGCAGGTGTCACATCATAAATGTCCTTTCCGTACTCTACAGCGATTAGCGTGTGTTTCTTTACCTGCTTATCTAAGTCTCCAAGAGACCGGTATACTTTGTACTTCATTTGTCGTCCTCCTATGCCACTTTTCTTTCTACGAACCATCGGCCGATATTGTTTCCGGTGAGAGAGCAGTTCCTTTCAAAGAAAAGGTAACTCTGCTGACCGTTGATCCATACCGTGTAACGATCCCCCTGTCCCCCGGCTCTGGCCGCTGCGGCAGGCCGTATATCGGAGACACGGTCGATTTCATATTTATGTCCGTCTTCCCATGTGATCTGTCGTGGAAGCATAACGCCATCGTTGCGAAAGCTGACAATCACATCCACATATACTTTTATATCGTTCATGGCGCACCTCCTACGGATTACAACGTCCGCATGGTTCATAACCCATTGCAATGACTTCATCCCTTGTTCCAGTGAATTCTTCCTTATTGCTGTCACTCATCTGATCCACACTAGAGCAGGAAGGATCGTGGAACTTATGGGAATTGGTATTCAAAATATAGGTGACTTCTCCGCTTTCTACAGAACTGGATTGAGAGCTACTCGGCGTTTCAGTTCCAGAGCCAGTATCCAGCCAGCTTTCACCGGTAGCATAATCAATTCCAACACCGGGCTGCGCATTGTAGCAATAAACATTAAAGAGAATGCCTTCCCCATTATCCTCTACCGATTTGGCCTCCATGTGAACGCCGCTGGCCACCAGATTATTTCCTTCAAAAATTGGTGTGACACGATACAGAACATGGTTCCCGGTTTCTTTTATGTAGTCGGCAACCATATTTTCAAAGGGAAGCATCCCCTCCACGTTCAAATAGCGGGTACCTGTGATCAGGTTATTTTCATTGGCATTTTCTGCTGTAAGCTGGTAGCCGATCAGGTGGCAGCGGTTGTATAAATACTTTCCGTCCACACAATCATATTTTACGGTGTGCCAACCGGATGGTTTTACTTGTCCAATGGAGCCACGATCCTCTGTCGGCATCAGATCTGTCCCGATGCAGGCATATGCGACACCGCAGCGTCCAAGTGAATCCAAACTGCTGTATTCTTCGAAAGAAGAAGTTGTGAGATCAGCGTCCGTAAAATCTGGGATGTTATTGTTGATGGCTACATACGGTTCTCCTGAAAACGCCGGGATACTGCTGAGATCTATGGACGGGGCGGTTTCAGGAGCAGGCTGTGTATCTTCTTGTGGGGTAGGCTCCTCAGTTGAGGTAGTTGTTGTCTGCGATGGAGAACTTGGAGTATTGTCGGCATCTGCAGTTGTTCCGCTACATCCGGTAAAACAAAGAAGAACTGCCAGTAAGAGAGGCAGGAGTGTCTTTTGTAGTTTACGCATGGTCATATACCTCCATTGTAATCTTTTCATGGGAAGATCCGGAGAAGTCCTCCGTATGGCTCAATTTCCATTCCGGTTTTTGCACATCAATATCGAAATAGAAATCGCCGGGGTACTTCCGGTTCCATTTGAAGAGGATGATCTGCTCAGCCCACTTTTCAAAATGAGCGACAGATGTATCTTCTACGAAACAATACTCGCCGGGAGCGGCCTCCCACATAAAGCGATCATCTATATTCAGTTGTGGAGCGGTACAACCATCAAACTGTTTGGCAGAGTAGTGATCCATCCATAGCAGCTTGCCAGTGGTCAGTGACAGGATTTTTTCACGTAGTACCTTATCCTGACTCTGGCGGCGATGGTTGAACATCATGCCGTTTCTATCGTCAACGGCAGCGATTATTATCATAGTGATACCTTCTTTCTTGGCCGGATCAGATATGGATTTTTCTGAAAAACCGGCTGTCTGGATCATACGGGATATTGAAATCGTACCCCAGTTTGTTCATTTCCTGCAATTTAATCAGCATGAGATTAATGTCTGATCCCATCTGCTGGGCAATCTGTACGACATCGTAGCCGGAACGGGCTAAGTCATACACTTCTTCATTATCCAAAAGAATATGGGAAGCGAAAGCATTCGCTTCGTATTCCGTGGTGTCCTTCATCTGGAAAAGTGTAAATTCTTTTAATCCGTCTTTTGATTCTTTTGCCCGATCCCGGTGTTCAGCGTCATGCCCTAATTCATGGGCAATCACCATCTGACGGAGATAATGCTCCATCCGGGGATTCAGAAAAATGAGACGGTGGTTCCAGCGGAAGGTGTACATACCGAGCAGGTCTTGAAAGGATGGTTCGTCAAAAATCCATATGCCGATATCCTTTGCGATTTTTTCCGCATCTCTTGTTCCGGTCTGGCGGACAAGAGCATTTGCCTTTTGGTAAATAGCCTTTGAGTTCAATTTTACACCTCCTCAATCGTATCGTACCAAAATAGGTGTCCAATAATCAGGACTCAGATTTCTGGCGATACTTCTTCGGGGTGTATTTTTTATTGTCTTCTTTGCAGGCCCAGTAGGCTTTCTGCAGCGCAAGCATGACGGCATCTTTATCTTCTTCGGATAGTTCACCGCCAGCGAACATCCCGGACAGTTCCGTGACCAGCTGTTCGGCTTGATGTTTTCCTCTGGAACCGTAGCGTTCTGCAGCGCTTGTAACAAAGTTCTCATCTTCAGTTAAAAGATAATTCTGATCCACGTCAAAAAAATCAGCCAGCCGAGAATATACCTCTCGGTTTCTGGGATATCGTCCTTCTTGTTCATACCCTATATAAGTTCTTCTGGAAATACCACACGCTTTTGCGGTTTCTTCTTGGGACGCACCTTTATTTGTGCGGAGTTGTTTAAGCTTTTCTCCGAATTTCATAATTGCCTCCTTCTTGTAGTGAAAATGAATTGCACATTCGCTCTTGACAAGTGCGACCGAATTGCCTATAATCAAATATGTGAAACTAAATTGCACTTTTATTGTAATTCGATTGCACACATTTGTCAAGAGGGAGGTTTTACAAATGTCAGAAAAAGTCATTTTACATAGTGATTTGAATTGTTTTTATGCCAGCGTGGAGATGATGCTGAATCCATCACTTCGGGGAAAAGCTGTGGCGGTTTGCGGAGCAACAGAAGAGCGTCATGGCATTGTGCTGGCGAAATCAGAGGCTGCCAAGAAAGCGGAAGTCAAGACGGGGATGGTCAATTGGGAAGCAAAGCAGCTTTGCCCTGATCTCATCATGGTGCCGCCGCATTACGAGCAGTATCTGAAATACAGTAAATTAGCCCGTGCCATTTACCAGAGATATACAGATCAGGTAGAACCTTATGGGATGGATGAGTGCTGGCTTGATATTACAGGCAGTCAGCGTATCTGTGGTAATGGGATGGAGGCAGCGGAGAATATTCGGAAAACGATGAAACAGGAATTGGGGTTGACTGTATCCATCGGCGTTTCTTACAATAAGATTTTTGCGAAACTGGGAAGTGATATGAAAAAGCCGGATGCGATTACGGAAATCTCAAAAGAAAATTTTAAAGAGAAGGTCTGGCCACTCCCTGCCTCTGATTTGTTGTATGTAGGAAGGGCAACAACAGCAAAATTGGCCCGATATGGGATTTATACGATTGGAGATATAGCGGCTGCAAATCCTGATTTCCTTCGTAGTATCCTTGGCGTGAATGGTCTGGCGATCTGGAAATATGCAGCTGGCCGGGATGATTCCCGTGTGATGCATAAGGACTTTGTATCACCGGTTAAATCGGTAGGGCATGGGATTACTTGCTATGCAGACTTGGAGACGCCGGAAGAGGTCTGGAAAGTCATTTTGGAGTTATCTCAGGACATCGGCCATAAACTTCGCCTACATGAGTTATCAGCTACGGGTGTTCAGATTTCTATCCGTGGGAATGATTTAGGTAGCCGCCAGTTTCAGGCTAAACTGTCACATTCCACTCAAACACCGATTGTGATTGCCCGGAAAGCAAGAGACCTGTTTGAACTGAATTATAACTGGGCTACACCTGTGCGGGCCGTTTGTGTTCGTGCAATTAACCTTGTGCCGCAGGGCCAGCCAGAGCAGATCGATCTTTTTACAGATGTGGCATACCTTGACCGACTGAATAAGCTGGATTTGGCTATTGAAGAAATACGAAGGAGATTTGGTAAACGGTCGGTGTATTCCGCTTGCCTGATGGGAGATTTAAAGATGCCGGGAGATGGACGAGAACTGGTTGTCATGCCCGGAATGATGGGGCGTTAACAATGGTTGTCTAATAAAAGTTAGCAATCATTATTTTCTATATTTATTGACAACGCATTGCGTTTTGCTATAATGTTATCAAGTAATACAAAATGATTACGATTGTTTACAAAATAGCAATTATAAATTAGTAGAGCGATTGATAACAGGAGGATACACAATGGATATCGGCTTGAATGTAGAATTTGATGGAAAAAGGAATATTGTGATGGAAGGTGGGATTGTAAAGGAATATCCGATAGGAGGTTTGATTTGCGATTATGCCCGCTTACATCCTACCGAATTGAAGCCACTGATTATGAACAATCCATTTTTTCAAGATATGGATTTGAGGGAGAATGGCGGTGAAGCTTTGATGAGTTTATATGAAACCATGAAGGAAAAGTATGGAGTAGTTACAGCTGTAATGGTACTCACAGATATTTCTGATATTATGGCAGATTTTAATCGTGCGAATGATGAGGAACTACAAAAATTACTTGCTACTCTTAATGAAGATAAAGACATTAACAAGATAAAGGAGTTTATTTTAGGCGATACTGGATTCAATGAGTTTGGAATCACAACGATTGGACAGGCGTTATTATCTTCATATGCAGCCTATGCGAATAGTTATGTCGTTTTTAAACATACATTCAATATGCTCGTTACAGAAAACGAATACGATGAAGATCAGGTAATGAAATTCTGGGATCTTTATTCTTCTCATGTAGAGTTTCAACATATCGATTTTCAGATTATGTTTTTTAATAACGCATTCCATTCCATCTATACAATTAAGTCTTCCCTGTCGCTTGTCCTTTTTGAAGCAGCACATGCATTGGAGACAAATACGAAGTTTGTAAAGTGTAAAAATTGTGGGAATTATTTCGTCCCAGTTGGGCGTTCCGATTCAAAATACTGTGGATATCCATCTCCACAGGATGCAAGCAAGAATTGTCGTGACATTGGAGCCAATGCAACACAGGCAAAAAAGATGAAGAATGATGCCCTCACACAGGAATATAGAAGGCTTTATATGCGTCTGAAGATGGCGCTTAAGCGTCATCCAGAGGATCAAGAATTGGCCAGCCGCTTGAAAGAGTTAACTGATGGTATGAAAGAACGGAGAAAACTTCTGAAAACAGGAGGAATTTATCCTGATGATGTACTGGAATGGATTTCTTCTTTTGACAGCAAACTTGAAAATAAATGAATTTGGATGGCCATTTAGGAGGTTGCCGATGGTAAACAGTAAAGATAAATTAAAAGGACAGATCCCTTTTCCCTGTTGTCCCAAGGAAAAGGCGATGGTGTATGAGAGTTCGCATGGGCGGGCTTCATATAAATGTCCGAATTGCGGGAAGTTTTCTATCTTCGATTTTGACGAGATGAAAGCATATCCAGCGAAGGCGGCCAAGGGTGCTGCTCATAAATTCCATATTGAAAAGCTGAGTATTGACTGAGCCAATAGGAGTCCATAGGAGACTACCGCCGAGCCGGGGTACGCAGACACAGCCGTAAGAAGCTGTTGGTTTGCCGTACCCCGGCTTTTTTTACGCTTTCGGCTGGAGTGACTCTATTAAGAAAATGAAGAGAGAAAAAGAGAATATACAATCAAGAAGTTTTGAAAAAAAGTTTTTTAAACCGGGCAAAAGGTGTCCGGTTTAACCCCTAGATTATAGACAACGAAGCGAAAGGAGGTGTGAACACGATGAGACCCAATGAACGGCGGGCGGCAATTTTGGATGCGCTTTGCATCCGAAGGCAGGATACGATAGCCAATCTGGCAGAAGAATTCGGCGTGAATGAAAAGACGATCCGCCGGGATATTGAGGAACTGTCGTGTTCATATCCCATAGAGACAGTGCGTGGCCGCTACGGTGGAGGCGTGAAGGTGATGGATTGGTACCACCAGAACCGTAAAACACTCTCCCCGGAACAGGCGGCGCTTTTGAAAAAACTGGCTCCGGGCTTGGAAGGTCACGATCTCGAAGTCCTGAACAGCATTATCTCTCAGTTCGCTCCGTACTAAGACACGGGAACACCCCCGAATGAAGCAGAAAGGTAATGGTGAATGAAAATGAGAAAAGTGTTTATCTGTTCTCCTTATCGTGGAGATGTGGAAAGTAATGTTGAAAAAGCGAAAGGCCATGCTAGGTTCGCTGCACACTGTGGATATTGCCCAGTCGTGCCCCATCTGATGTTTCCACAGTTTTTGGATGATTCCAATCCGGAAGAGCGGATTCTCGGCATTACGCTGGGTGTGGAACTGATGAAGATCTGCGATGAGGTTTGGATTTTTGGAAGCACGATCAGCAATGGGATGGCATATGAGTTGGAACACGCCCGGAAGTTTGGCATTCCAATCCGTGTCTATTCCGATGACAAGAAACGGATCTATCCGGAGACCATGATGATTGATGACCGACTGACGGAAGAGTTTTGCAAAGCGATCTATTGTATGCGTTTTGTGTAAGAAAGGATGAGTTGTATGCATGACATTTATTTAACCCTCGCAGAAGGATATGAAAAGTTGGCTGCTGGTTACCGTGCTTTGGCAAAAGACCAGAAGGATGAAAATGGAGCAACGCCTGATCCGGTGGTACAGACGGAACCGGAAAAGAAGCGGATTGCCATTGAGGATGTCAGGGCAGTATTGGCTGCCAAGACACAGGCCGGAAAGCGCAGAGAAGTAAAGGAACTTCTTCTGAAATACGATTCCGGGAAACTCTCTGGTGTAAATCCGGAAAATTATGCGGCTCTTTTGGCTGATGCGGAGGCGCTCTGATGGGCGCTCATGCACGGTTCTCTCCCTCGGCGGCAAACCGCCTGATCCATTGCCCTCCCTCTCTGGTGCTGGGAGAGGCATTTCAGGAGGAAGAGAGTCCGTATGCAGCGGAAGGCTCTGCTGGCCATGCACTGGCAGAACACCTGATTAAAAAGCACCTGAAACAACAGACCCGGCGTCCCGTATCCGATTACTATTCCGATGACCTGCTGGAAGCGGTAGATGATTATGTCAGTTTCGTAACTGGTGAGATCGAAGAAGCAAAAAGGCAATGTAACGATCCGCTGTTCTCTGTGGAGCAGCGGGTGGACGTTTCCGATTATGTCCCAGACTGTTTTGGAACAGCGGATATGGTGATCGTGACGGACAAGCTGGTACACATCATTGACCTGAAGCTGGGTAAAGGCGTTCCGGTGTATGCGGAGAAAAATCCACAGCTGATGATCTACGGGCTTGGCGTGTTGGAGATCGCAGAGATGCTGTTTCCAGTGGAGATGGTACGTCTGTCCATCTTCCAGCCAAGGCTCTCTAATTCCAGTACTTGGGAGATTGCCCCGGAGGAACTGAAAGCATGGGGCGATGAGGTTCTTCGGCCTGCCGGGGAACTGGCTCTGAAAGGCGAAGGAGATTTAAGCGCCGGAAGCTGGTGCCGGTTCTGTAAAGCCAGATTTACCTGCAGGCAGAGAGCCGAGGAAAATCTGAAGCTGGCCCAGATGGAATTTAAGGAGCCTGCGCTTCTTACGGATGAGGAAATAGCGGAAGTATTGAAGCAGGCCGATGAACTTTCCAAATGGGCGGCCGATGTGTATGCCTACGCACAGGATCAGGCCATTGTCCATCACAAGCAGTGGAAAGGCTTCAAACTGGTGATGGGAAAGAGCAACCGGAAATACACCTCGGAAGAGGAAGTGGCGGCTGCCTCAAAGGCCGCAGGCTACACCGATATTTATAAGCATACCCTGATCGGGATTACCGATATGGAGCGCCTGATGGGGAAAAAAGAATTTGCCCGTATTCTTGGCACTCTGGTGTACAAGCCCGCTGGGAAAATCACGCTTGTGCCGGAGTCGGACAAGCGGGAAGCCATTCAAACATCAACCGCAGAAGCGGATTTTCAGAAGGAGGACTAACTTATGTCTAAAAATATGAACCCTACCAAAGTAATCGTACCTTGCCGTTTTTCCTACCTGCACTGCTGGGAGCCGGATTCCGTCAATGGCGGAGATCCCAAGTACAGTGTCTCGGCGATCATTCCGAAGAGCGACACAAAAACCATCAATGCCATCAAGGCTGCCGTGGAACAGGCCAAGAAGGATTCCATCTCCAAATGGGGTGGAAAGATCCCTGCCAATCTGAAGCTGCCGCTGCGTGACGGAGATATTGACCGTCCGGATGACGAAGCCTATGCCAACAGCTACTTCTTCAATGCGAACAGCCGTCAGGCTCCGCAGGTGGTGGACTCCCATGTACAGCCGATTCTGGATCAGAGCGAAGTGTACTCCGGCTGTTATGGAAAGATCAGCGTGACCTTCTACGGATATAACTCCAATGGAAACCGTGGGATTGCAGCCGGACTTGGCAATATCCAGAAGCTTCGTGATGGAGAGAGCCTTGGTGGACGCACCACAGCAGCAGAAGATTTCGAGACGGAAGAGGACGAGGATTTCCTTTCCTGATGGATCACAGGCAGAGTGGGAGAAAACCTCTCCCCTCTGCCCTACATAAAAAATGCCTCCGCTCGTCCGGCAGTATTTCGCAGTGAAGCGAAAGCCGGAAGCGGAGGACTTACCATTCGATTATTTCCTGAGTCCACTGGATCTGCGACCCCTGTTAACAGGACTATTATACTACATTCTACTTGAGTATGGAATACCGTAAAAGAGAAATTTTAGCGCAAATAAGGAGGAAAATTTTATGCCTATCCTGTCGATAGATATTGAAACTTATTCGGATGTGGATCTGACCAAATGCGGCGTGTATGCCTATTCGGACAGTCCGAACTTTGAAATTTTACTCTTTGCTTATGCATTTGATGAGGAGCCTACCCAGATCACAGACCTTGCCTGTGGGGAGAATCTTCCACAGAGGGTGTTGGCAGCCTTGGAAGATCCAGCGATTACAAAAGCAGCATTCAACGCACAGTTTGAGCGCACCTGTCTCTCTAAGTATCTGGGACGGAAACTCTCCCCGGAAGGATGGCAGTGTACGGCCGTCCAGTCTGCCATGCTGGCCCTTCCCCTGTCTTTGGATAGCGTTGGTGAGGTGCTGAATATACAGAGGAAAAAGCTGAAGGAAGGCGCTGATCTTGTCCGGTTTTTCTCTATGCCGTGTAAACCCACGAAGACCAACGGCGGCCGGACACGGAACCGGCCGGAAGACGCACCGGAGAAATGGGAACGGTTCAAAACCTATTGCATCCGGGATGTGGATGCCGAGCGGGAGATCCGGCAGAAGCTGTGGAAATTTCCAATTCCGGAAGCAGAGATGGAACTGTACCGGATGGATCAGGAAATCAATGACCGGGGCATTCTGGTGGATCGGAAGCTGGTGGAGAATGCAGTTCTCTGTGATAACCAGTACCGCCAGATGGTCACGGCCAGAGCATATGAACTGACCGGGCTTTCCAATCCAAACTCTCCGGCGCAGATAAAGGGATGGCTTGCCGAGCATGGCGTAGAAGCAGAAAAACTGGATAAAAAGACAGTCAAAGGACTGATCTCAGAGACGGATGGAGAAGTTTTGGAAGTATTGAAACTCCGGCTCTTGATGGCAAAGACCAGTGTGAAAAAGTATGAAGCCATTGAGCGCTCCGTCTGCTCGGATGGCCGAGTACATGGTCTGCTCCAATTTTACGGGGCGAACCGTACCGGGCGCTGGGCCGGACGCTTGGTGCAGGTGCAGAATCTCCCACAGAACCATATCCCGGATCTGGAACTTGCTCGCAATCTGGTAAAGGAACAGCGGTTTGAAGATCTGGATCTGTTATACGACTCTATTCCTGAAGTGCTGTCGGAATTGATCCGGACAGCCTTTGTGCCAAAGCCCGGATGCCGGTTTATCGTGGCAGACTTTTCCGCAATCGAGGCAAGGGTGCTGGCATGGTTTGCCGGGGAGCAGTGGCGGCTGGATACCTTTGCAGAAGGTGGGGATATCTACTGCGCCTCTGCATCGAAGATGTTTGGCGTTCCGGTGGTGAAGCATGGCGTAAATGGGCATCTCCGTCAAAAAGGAAAAATCGCCGAGTTGGCGCTGGGATACGGTGGCGCTGTCGGGGCACTTACTTCGATGGGCGCTCTGGACATGGGACTTCAGGAGGAAGAACTGCAGCCGCTGGTGAGCCAGTGGAGAAATTCCAATCCACATATCACAAAGTTCTGGTGGGATGTGGACGCAGCGGCAGTAAAGGCCGTGAAGGAGCGGACGGAGGTGGCAATGGGAAAACTGTGTTTTACTTACCGATCCGGAATCTTATTTGTCACCCTCCCCTCTGGCCGGAAGCTCTCTTATATCAAGCCCCGGATGACGCAGAACCGCTTTGGAAGGGAGAGTCTTTCCTATGAGGGTGTCGGGGAGAGTAAGAAATGGATGCGGATTGAAACCTACGGCCCGAAGCTGGTGGAGAACATCGTGCAGGCCACGGCCCGTGACCTTTTGGCGCAGGCCATGCTCCGGCTCAGAAATAAAGGATTTGAAATCGTGATGCATATCCACGATGAGGCTGTATTGGAAGTTCCGGAGGGCGTCTCCGGGGTAGAGAAAATCTGCCAGATCATGTCGGAGCAGCCGGACTGGGCAGCTGGCCTGCCCCTTCGTGCGGACGGTTACGAGTGTGCGTTTTATAAAAAAGATTAGAGGAGGATGCGCTATGGGGATCAGTTATAAGAATGGATCAGGTTGTCCAGATCCGACAGCTTATTATGCCGTACAGCATATGGAAGCGGAAGAAAAGAGGTTACACATCCGGTATCCGACCGGGCAGATGGTTTTGGAAATCGAGCGGTTCTTCCCCTGTACCGTTGTAAAAGCAAAGAAACTCTCTCCGTTGCTCCGGCGGTACTGTGAAAAATCAGAAAAGGAAAAGCTGCGGCAGTTTTTAACAAAACAGGAGATCAATTATCGTTCCCGGATAAAGGCATTTCAGAACCGGGAGAAAAAGTCTGAAGATACATCGGAAAAGCGGGATCTGCAGCGCTGTATCCGGGAGTGTGAAAGGATACTGCGGAGGATAAAAAGAAACATGGAAATCTTGATAGAGGAGGGAACCGTATGATCCGACTGAGTATTGGTAACTCCAGAATGGAGAAACACTGGAATCTTGTGGAGATGGAACTGTCCGAGTTTAGAGACCGGATTTCTCATACCCGGCGTACCGCTGAGACGGTGGAGCAGTACCGGAAGCTGGGAAAAGCAAAGCAGGATGAGATCAAAGATGTGGGAGGCTTTGTTCTGGGAACGCTCAAAGGCGGCCGCCGGAAGAAGGACTGTGTCCTTACCCGGTCGGGCCTGTCGCTGGATATGGATTATGCGACAGAAGATATCATTGATCAGATCGAGATGTTTTTCTCCTTCCAGTGCTATGTATACTCCACCCATAAGCACACCCCGGAAAAGCCGAGGCTCCGTCTTATCATCCCTCTGTCTCGTGAGGTGACGCCGGATGAGTACTGCGCCGTCTCCAGAAAAGTAGCGGAAGAAATCGGGATTGAACTGTTTGATGATACCACCTATGAACCGAGCAGGCTCATGTACTGGCCATCCACCTCTTCCGATGGAGAATTCGTGTTCCGGGAGATCACGGGAGACCTGCTCGATCCGGATGCAGTTCTGGCAAAATATACGGATTGGCATAACACAGCGGAGTGGCCGGTTTCCAAACGGCAGCAGACCATTGTCCGCCGGGACATGAAAAAGCAGGCTGATCCGCTGGAAAAACCGGGCATGGTGGGGGCCTTCTGCCGGGCGTACAGTATCACGGAAGCAATCGACACTTTTCTGACAGACGTGTATAAACACAGTGCCATGTCTGGCCGGTATGATTATATCCCTGCTGACTCACAGGCCGGTGTTGTAATCTACGAAGACCGTTTTGCCTACAGTCATCACGCCACCGATCCTGCCTGTGGGAAGCTGATGAACGCATTCGATGTTGTCCGTATCCATAAATTTGGAGCCTTGGATGCAAAGGCAAGTGAGGATACCGATCCAGCGAAGCTGCCATCCTTTAAGGCCATGCAGGAATTTGTTATTCAAGATCGGCGGGTGAAAGCGCAGCTTGCTAAGGAACGGACGGAGGCGGCGCAGGCAGAGTTTATGGAGGAAGATGGAGAGAACTGGCAGACCCTTCTGGAACTGGATAAGCAGGGGAAAGTGAAGGATACCCTGACGAACATTGCTCTGATTCTCCGGTATGATCCGAAACTAAAAAATATCGTATTCAATGAATTTAAAAACATGGTGGATGTAATCGGCCCGTTGCCTTGGCGGCAGGTGAAACCCGGCTGGGGTGATACGGATCTCTCCTGTGCCAAGCTGTATTTTGAACGTGTCTATGGTATCTGGTCACCGACAAAGTTTAAGGACGCCCTGCTGGCCGTGGTATCTGCGGAGAGGCTCTATCACCCTATCAAAGAATACTTTTCTACCCTGAAGTGGGACGGAACAGAGCGGTTGGATATGCTCCTGATTGACTATCTGGGTGCGGAAGATACACCCTACGTCCGTGCGGTTACCCGGAAAACTTTTACCGCTGCGGTAGCCAGAGTGTATGAACCGGGAATCAAGTTCGATTCCATCCTTGTGCTGAATGGCCCGCAGGGGATCGGAAAATCCACCCTGTTTGCCCTGCTGGGAAAAGACTGGTATTCAGACAGTCTCTCCATTTCTGATATGAAAGATAAGACGGCTGCAGAGAAGCTGCAGGGTTACTGGATTCTGGAACTGGGAGAGTTGGCCGGGATCAAAAAGGTGGACGTGGAGACGGTAAAATCCTTTGTGACCAGAACCGATGATAAATTCCGGCAGTCTTATGGTGTGGCTGTGGAGAGCCATCCCAGATCCTGCATCATTGTGGGAAGTACAAATTCCGAAGGAGGATTTTTGCGGGACATTACTGGGAACCGGCGCTTCTGGCCGGTGCATGTCTCCGGGCATGGCCGGTTCCACCCATGGGAGTTGCAGGAGGTGGATCAAATCTGGGCGGAGGCGCTGGAGCGCTACCACAAGGGAGAAGAACTGTATCTGAAAGGCCGGGTTGCGGCGGATGCCTATGTGATGCAGCAGGATGCCATGGAGTCCGATGACCGGGAAGGCGTGATTACAGAGTATTTGGAGACACTGCTTCCTGCAAACTGGGATCGGATGGATCTTTACCAGCGGAGAAGTTTCCTTGGCGGCAGCGAGTTTGACGGTGCGCCCACGGCGGGAACCGTGCGCCGGGAGAAGGTCTGCATTATGGAAATTTGGTGTGAATGCTTTGGAAAAGAGCGCCAGAACCTGAAACGCACGGATTCCTATGAGGTGGAATCCATCCTGCTGAAGATCGGAGGCTGGGAGCCGATACAGGGACTCAAAAGTGGAAAAACCCGCTTTCCCCTCTACGGAACGCAGAAGACATTCGTGCGTAGTAAGGAACAGCCAGATTAAGTTGGGAACGTTCCGTTGTATCCTAAGAAGCTCTGGGAACAAAGGACGGGAACAGGTGCAAAGCCTTTAAAATTAAGCGTTTGGCAATAGCCTGTTCCTATGTTCCTAAGAAAAACCATATTGAGGATAAAAGATAGAAAAATATATAGAAATAGGCACACGTATATACATGTACGCGCGTATAGGATTTTTGGTACTGGGAACAGCACTAAGGAACAGGAGGAGTTTTCGTGAGGGAAAGTGTCGTAGAAAAGAAGTTCGCTGCGGAGGTAAAAAAGCGTGGTGGGCTGGCTGTCAAATTCGTCTCCCCCGGATTCAATGGGGTGCCCGACCGCTTGGTTCTCTTCCCCGGTGGAAGGATGGCCTTTGTGGAATTGAAGGCTCCAGGAGAAACCATGCGGCCCCTGCAGCAGTATCGGGCAAAGCAGCTGACCGCACTGGGCTTTCATGTTTATACCGTGGATCATATAGAAATGATTGGAGGAATATTGGATGAAATACAGACCACATAACTATCAGCAGTATGCAGAAAATTTTATTCTGGAACATCCGGTCTGCTGTCTGATGCTGGATATGGGACTTGGAAAAACCGTGATTACGCTTTCTGCCCTGTGGGAGCTGGCGCTGGATCGTTTTGATATCGGGAAGATTTTGGTGATTGCCCCGAAGCGAGTGGCTACGGATACATGGCCGAAGGAATTACGGAAATGGGAACACCTGACGGGACTGAGCGCCTCACTGGTTGTAGGGAGCCAGAAACAACGGGAAGAGGCTCTTGCACGTCCGGCTTTTTTATACATCATCAATCGTGAAAATGTCAGTTGGCTGGTGCAGAACCATCGTTGGGATTTTGATACGGTGGTCATTGATGAACTTTCCAGTTTTAAATCAAATAAGGCTGAACGGTTCAAAGCCATGAAAAAGGTACGGCCTCTGGTGAACCGGGTGATCGGCTTGACCGGGACACCGGCCCCCAACTCCCTTCTGGATCTCTGGCCCCAGATGTATCTTCTGGACATGGGACAGCGGCTGGGACGATTTATCACCGGGTACCGGGAGCGGTTCTTCAAACCAGATAAAAGGAACCGGGAGATCATCTATAGTTACAAACCCCGTGAGGGAGCGGAGAAAGCCATCTATTCCCTGATCTCGGATATCTGTATCTCGATGAAGACTGTGGATTATCTGGATATGCCGGAATGTATTTACAATCGTGTGGAAGTGGAGATGAACCGGAAAGAGAGAAAAATCTATGATGATTTCTGTCGGGATATGGTTGTGCAGATCGGTGAGGAGGAACTGGATGCGGTCAGTGCAGGCGCTCTGTCTAATAAACTTTTACAAATGGCCAATGGTGCCGTGTATAACAGTGACCGGAAAGTTCTCCCAATCCATGACCGGAAACTGGACGCTCTGGAGGATCTGGTGGAAGCGGCGAATGGAAAACCGCTGCTGGTGGCCTTCTGGTACAAGCATGATCTTTCCCGTATCCGGGAGAGAATCCCGGCGGCTCGGCGCATCGACACTTCGGAAGATATCACGGATTGGAATGCCGGGAAGATCCCTTTGGCACTGATCCATCCCGCCTCTGCCGGACATGGGTTGAATCTTCAAGAGGGTGGCTGCACCATCGTTTGGTTTGGCCTGACATGGTCTCTGGAGCTATACCAGCAGTTGAATGCTAGACTTTGGAGACAGGGACAGAAACACACGGTGGTGATCCACCACATCATCACCAAGGATACCCATGACGAGGATGTAATGAAGGCTTTGGAGAGTAAAGATATGCGGCAGTCCAGTTTGATTGAAGCTGTCCGTGCAAGAATTGGAGGGTAAATGATGAGTGAAAGGATAGAAAAAATCATAAAAGAATATCACCGGATGAAAAAGGAGAGGAACTGTCTGGAGCATCAGATCCGGAATTTTAAGGGTATTTCTGAGAAAGAGATGATCGACTCCATGAATTTCCATTCCCCGGAGGGAGAGCGGGTGCAGACCAGCAACATTTCTAACAAGCCCGCCTCCATTGCTCTTAACTACCATGAAAAGATGGAGCGAATCAATCAGGAGTGGTATGAACATCTGGAAAAGCAGTATCTGATGTTGGATGAGGAGATCCGCTTTTTTGAGGCGGCAGTCTCAACCCTCAGTGGTTATCTGCCGGAATTCATGACAGATATGGTGATCAATGGTTGTACTTGGGATTATCTGTGTGAGCATTACCATATCTCCCGGACGATGGTGGCCAAGAACCGCAGGAAGGCGATCCGGGAACTGGAGGAATTATATGAGAAGCGGGAGGACGAGATGGTGTCCTATATGCTGAGTTAAGGAGGCGGATATGATGGAATGCAGACGAGGCGATATTTATTTTGTGGACTTTGGCAGAGATACAGAGAGTAATCTTCAGTGTGGCATCCGCCCGGCCCTTGTAGTCAGCAATAACCGGGCGAATGAAAATTCTCCGGTGATTACGGTGATTCCGTTGACAGCAAGAACATATAAAAGACCCCACTTCCCTACGCATGTGTTGATTCCGAAAACCTCTGGTACTGGGCTTGCCAGAAACAGCATGGCTCTGGCTGAACAGGTCAGCACCATTGACAAGTCCTGCCTCATGGAGAAAAAAGGTAGCGTTACCGATCTGGGGATTATGGCAGCGGTCACGGAGGCTCTTCAGATACAGATCGGGGCTGTGGAGAGATATAATTGAACGCTTTACTTTTAGGGATGCGGTTGGTATGATAATAGCAATGAAAAAATGAAATTCGAAGGGATAGATTTCTATGCTTATTAAATATGCGGAAGAAAAAGATTTTAGAGAATTACGACAGTTTTATGACTGTATGTGTAAAGTCTTAGGCGAAAAGGATTTTCTGCCAGAGGGAGATAAAGGTGGTTTTCCCCCAGATGAAATGATCAAAGATGCAATTAAAGAGAAAAATCAGTTTATCGGTATTGAAGATGGTCGAATCGTTGCAGCGTATATTATGAATCATGATCGTGATGAGGCGTATCATACGGTTAGATGGCTTATTGATGCGAATGACAACGAGACAGTAGTTATTCATGCTTTGCGTGTTCTTCCGGAATATGGTGGTCGTGGATACTCAAAGAAATTGGTTCAGCACGCAATAGATACAGCGAGGAAAAGAAGGCTTAAATCAATTCGTCTTGATTGCATAGAGGGAAATGACATTCCGCAGAAAATGTACATGTCATTCGGATTTGAGTATGTGGATAAGGTTGAAATCACATATGCTGATATTGGAGTACCGAGAAAGTTTCTCTTATATGAGTTTGTGCTTTAATCAAGATGTGATAATAGTTACACCTTGAACATCATACAAATATTTGTTTTGCTATTTGGTTTACTAAAGGTGTACTGTTTTTTCGGATCGGCTGTGCTATCATTATAATTGCCAAAATAAGACGGGGCTTGGAGTGAAAACTTCAGGCCCTTTTTTCGTGGCCGGGCGGGGCTTTATCCTTTCACCCGTCTGTACATAGAAGGGAGTGGAAGCATATGGATACAGAGAAGATGCGGGCAGCCCTGTCGTATCTGAAGAAAAAGAAGCTAGAGCTGACCGTGCAGCAGTACCGAACGATCAAGGGACAGATCATGGCCGGTGATGAGGACGGTGCGATCCGTGGCATTGACCGGGTGGTGGAACGGAACCGGAGAGGACGTGGGCATCATGCCACGTAGGCCGAACACCCCGTGCAAGCATCCAGGCTGTGGCAGGCTGGTTCCCTACGGTACCATGTACTGTGAGGAACACAAACCCCTGCACCAGCACGACAGGAAGACCACCAGCGAGAAAGGATACGGAAGCCGCTGGCAGAAGGCACGGGCTGTTTACCTGCAGTCCCATCCCCTTTGTGTTCGCTGCCTTGCCAAAGGACGTTATGTGAAAGCAACGGTTGTAGATCATATCATTCCACACCGGGGAGATCGGAAATTGTTCTGGGATCGGGACAATTGGCAGGCTCTCTGTAAATCCTGCCACGATTCCAAAACCATGACAGAGGACAGATACGAGGAATTTCGCTACCCGGAGGGGCGGTCGAAATCTCTGTGACCTTGCTGTCAAAAGACCGGCGCCCCCTCAAACGTGAATTTCTGCGAAATTAAAGAGGGGGGATACCTGCCGGGGAGAAGAAAATACGAAAAATTTTTGACAGGAGTCGAGAAAAGATGCGGATTTCCGGCATCTGAGCCGCCTGCCAAACAAAATAGCATTTGCCAAAAAGTTAGATTTCAGGCTGGGGAACTTATCCGCAAAGGTGGGTTTTCCGGCTTTTTCTTTTATTACCATTTAGCGAAAGGATGTGAAGCAATGACGGATTTTCAGGCAAAGCAGATACGGGAATTACGTCTCCGGGGCGCTGGATATAAATCCATTGCTTCCGCTGTCGGGCTGTCGAGAGATACTGTCCGAAATTATTGTAAGAGCCATGGGCTGGACGGATATGCCTCTGCCCTTGTTTTGAACGTAAAGGAACAGATGGAAAGTGGGATGGCATGTCTTTGCTGCGGCAAAGAATTAATTCAGCCTTCCACTGGCAGGAAGAGGAAGTTCTGCTCCGATAAATGCAGGCGGGAGTGGTGGTCGGCTCACCCGGAAGCCATTAAGCGTAAGGAAAGCGCTTATTATGAAGCCACCTGCGCTTATTGTGGAAAAACATTCCGGTCATATGGAAATAAGAACCGGCGGTACTGTTCCCATGAATGTTATGTACGGGATCGGTTCTGGAGGAAAGAAGAAGGACGGGAGCCTTATGTCGGCCCCGCAGATCGTAAGGAGGTACAGGCATGAGTGCGATGGAATGGAAAACCCTGTCCGTGGACGCTTTGCGTCCGGCAGCATACAATCCCCGTAAAAAACTGAAAGCCGGTGATAAGGAGTATGAGAAGATTAAAAACTCTATTTTGGAGTTTGGATATGTAGAGCCGATCATTGTCAATTATGATATGACAGTCATCGGCGGTCACCAGCGTCTGACGGTTCTGAAAGACTTGGGATATACAGAAGTCCAGTGCGTTGTGGTTCACATTGAAGATGAGCATAAGGTGAAGGCGCTGAACATTGCGCTGAATAAGATCACGGGTGCATGGAATGAACAGCTGTTGGCTGACCTGCTGGTAGATCTTCAGAGCGTGGACTTCAATACTGACCTGACGGGCTTTGAGGCACCGGAGATCGAGCAGCTGTTTTCCAAAGTCCATAACAAAGACATCAAGGAAGATGACTTCGATGTGGAGGAAGAATTAAAAAATCCGCCGATCTCCCGGAAAGGTGACATTTGGCTCTTAGGCAGACATCGAGTGATCTGTGGAGACTCTACACTTCCGGAGACATACACAAAACTTATGGAAGGCCGGAGGGCCAATCTGGTTCTGACCGATCCTCCCTATAACGTGAATGTGGAAGAGACGGCTGGGAAGATCCAGAACGACAACATGCCGGATGAGGATTTTTATAAATTTCTGTTCGCAGCTTTTACCAATATGGAACAGAACATGGAGAACGATGCGTCCATCTATGTGTTCCATGCGGATTCCAAAGGGCTGATCTTCCGGCAGGCTTTCCACGATGCCGGTTTTTATCTATCCGGCTGCTGTATCTGGAAGAAGAATGCGCTGGTGTTGGGGCGCTCCCCGTACCAGTGGCAGCACGAACCGTGCCTGTTTGGCTGGAAGGTTGGTGGGAAGCATCAGTGGTATTCTGACCGGAAGCAGACTACTATCTGGGAATATGACCGGCCGAAGTCCAGCAAGGATCATCCGACCATGAAGCCAGTGGCGCTGATGGCCTATCCGATCCAGAATTCCTGTATGAGCAACTGTATCGTTTTAGATCCTTTCCTCGGATCAGGCTCTACCCTGATTGCTTGTGAGGAAACCGGTCGGATCTGCTATGGGGTGGAACTGGACGAGAAATTCTGTGATGTGATTGTGAAACGATATGTAGAGAAAACGGAGTCCGGCGATCAGGTATTTGTTCTTCGGGATGGTGAGAAGATCCCCTATGCACAGATTTCTCAGGAGGAGGAAGAAATCCCTCGGTTTTAATATCTTCGCAAAATGGAAAATAGGACTTGCTATTTTTGCCTTTTAGAGTGATTAATGTACTACCAAAACAAAGGAGGCAAAATCAATGAGGATTGAAACCAAAACTGACAACCGCAGAAAGATGGTACAGGACATTGCGGAATATATCGGAGAAGAACTGCACTATGTGGGGCCGCCCACCTTTTCCTACACAGTGGGCTGCCTTACCATTGACCGGGACGGCGTGATCACAAGCGAGACAGAGGAAGGAGAAGATCTCCTGACACAGTTTTTGCAGGAGAAAGGCTATCTGGAAGCCCCGGTGGATGAAGTGAAAATTGAGATTCCGGCGGATACCGGAGATGGAAAATTTCTGCAAAACTTACTTGCCATGATTCATGCACGGGCTTACCTGCTCAACCGGATCACGAGGTATGAGACCTTTGCGGTCAGCGATTCCCTGATGGAAAAGTTGGATCAGCTTTCAGGGGAGAATGCCTATGAAACTTTCCAGACACTTCTGACGGCGGACAGTGAGGGCTTGAAGGGCCTTATGGTGGAAGATGGGAAAGTAACCTTTGCCTTTCCGCTTTCGCCTGACAGTGCGAAGAATAAAGCATACGCTGAACTGGCAGCGAAGATGATCAAAAAAGCGAAAGAAGCCAAGAGAGTCACTACCACTCCGGTGGTAGAAGAAAATGAAAAATATTATCTTCGCATTTGGTTGGTGCAGCTGGGCATGGCTGGTGCGGCCAATAAGGAATCGAGGAAGGCTCTGCTGGCTGGGCTGAAAGGGCACACGGCTTTCCGGACAAAAGAGGAGGCAGAAAAATTCAGCATTGCCCAGAAGGAAAAACGTGCGGCTGTGAAAGCCGCCCAGATGGCTGGACAGGAAAGCGAGGCCGTCTGATATGGAAGAAGATATTATTGACGAGCTGTATTTTGGACGGATTGTTCCTTGGGAAAGACAGGTAGAGAAGCCTCCGGAGATCGAAAAGTACAGCGACCAGATATGTGAAGATAAGGTCAATGATGCGATCAACGAGGTGACCACCCGTCTGGTGGACGGCACCATTGGGGAGTCCATCGGGATGTTCTCCACAAAGACACAGGAATTGTTTACTTCTTGGCAGAATGGCGGGGCAACCCAGAAACAGGTCATTGACTCTATTGTGGCGGATATTGCCGGGTGTACGAACCAGCAGGAAGCCTTAAACCTTGCGGCGCTGGCCTTTGGTACGATGGCCGAGGACGGGAACCTGAAATTTATCACGTCCCTGACTTCGGTGGGCAGCACCTATGACAGCGTGAAAGGTTCTGCACAGGGGCTGTTTGATGCAACGACCACACCTATGCAGGAGATGGAATCCAATACCCGGAAGCTGCAGCAGTCCCTTGTTCCTTTGGGAGAGAAGCTGGCGGAAATTGCCAATACGATCCTGCCGCCTCTGGTTTCTATGATTCAGACGGTGAGTGGATGGTTTCAACAGCTGCCGGGGCCGGTACAGAACTTTATCGTTATTCTTGGGGTGCTGCTTGCGGCTTTTACGGCCTTGACTCCGGTCATTGCCGCCGTGGCGGTGTCGGTTGGGGCATTGAATATTTCGCTCCTGCCGATCATTGCTGTGATTGCGGCGGTAGCGGCGGCCATTGCCGGGATTATTGCCATTATCCAGAACTGGGGAG
>ERZ779861.779-NODE-779-length-40765-cov-14.175289_pt1 | contig 40765 bp, 39 predicted proteins | sample MGYA00511558_ERZ779861 | MGnify/ENA primary metagenome ERZ779861 (study PRJEB29588, sample SAMEA2163432) | human gut metagenome | biome: human gut; feature: human-associated habitat; material: faeces | place: Denmark | collected 2008/2010 ...
CCATATCGAGGAAATCCACGGGCTTTGTTGCGCTTTTTTTTACAGCGCCTTTTTTATATTTAAGCTTATTTAATTCGCTGGATTAATCTTCTAAGATGGTCTGCGTAAACTCAGCTGTATCAGCATTTACAGTTCCGATAATTCCGTCAGCAAATTCAAATGCAAATAACTCAGAATTAAAGTTCTTGATTGTAAGAACGTCCTCGCTGTCATTGATAGAAATTATCAGATAACCGTTTTCATTAATACTGAATGTTATCATATCCAACGTAATCTCGTTGAGAACGATCTTGTTTTCACCGTCATTATCTTCAACAATATCTGATCCGTATCCTATTCCGAATATGTATGTGTCATTTCCGTTGCCGCCATATAGATAGTCGCTGCCAACACCTCCGTCCAGAACATCGTTTCCTTCTCCGCCGTTAAGCGTATCATTTCCTCCGTCACCGTGAATGACAACACCGTTATCACTCCATGCGGACATCCAGTCGTCATATTCTGTTGCGTGTACCTGTTTCAGCGGATTTTCTTCACTGTCATATGCATATCTTGTTCCGTCTGCAAAGTTCACATTGAAATTTCTGTTATCCTCAAATGTAAAGTAACCCTGAATGATCAGCTTGTCCTCAATACCTTCGAATGTAATGGTAAGATCATTCCAGTTTGTTCTGTAAACTGTTATCATATCCGCCGAAATACCGCTGCCGAATGAGATCGTGTTGACGCCCTCGCTGTCGCTGATGGTATCTGTGCCGTAACCGATATTAAAGATGTATGTATCATTTCCTGATCCGCCATATAGATAATCGCTGCCTTCGCCTCCGTCAAGAATATCGTTTCCGCCGCTTCCGTAAAGCTGATCGTCTCCGATACCTCCGTACAGCTTATCTGCGCCGTTTCCTCCGTTAAGGCTGTCGCTGCCGTTTTCTCCGATAAGAGTTACACCCCTGTCGTCCATAGCTGCGATGTAATCGCTGTTTTCAGTTCCGTAAATAGTCCTCAGAGGACTGTTGGACGCGGTTGCGTGAAGCTTAGAACCGCCGTTAAACGTAAGATAGAAATTTCTGTTTGCCTCGGAAGTGAAGAATCCCTCGATCACAAGCTTATCATCAGAACCCTCAAAGGTAACGGTAATATCGTTCCAGTTTGTACGGTAAGCCTTTATCTGATTTGCTGAATATCCGTAAATCTCAATAGTATTCGTCCCTTCGCCGTCGTCGATAGTATCTGTACCGTAGCCTTTTTTGAAAATATATGTGTCGTTGCCTGCGCCTCCGTAAAGGAAGTCATTGCCTTCACCGCCGTCAAGAACATCGTTTCCTGCGTTGCCTGTAAGTCTGTCGCTGCCCTTATCTCCGTAGAGAAAGTCGTTTCCGTTGCTGCCTACAAGCTGATCGTCGCCGTCCTGACCGAGTTTTGTAATGCCATCCTCATAAATGGAGATCATATACTCGCTGCCGTCAGTGCCGTAAATAGTTCTGAGAGGACTGTTCTGATCTGCTGCTTCTACGACAGTTCCGTCGGCAAATACAAGTGTGAAGTTTCTTGCCTCCTTGCTGATGCAGTAATTCTTAATGGTAAGAGTATCCTCAAAGCCGTCAAAGGTAATGAGAATATCGTTCCAATTGGAACGGTATGCCTTGATGCCTCCGGCGATGAAACCGTCTCCGAACATAACAGTGTTAACACCCTCACTGTCCATAATGGAGTCGGCGCCGTATCCCGGCTTGAAGATATATATGTCGTTTCCGCTGCCGCCGTCAATGAAGTCATTGCCTGTTCCTGCGTCAATTATATCGTCTCCGTCTCCGCCGTTAATGTAGTCGTCTCCCGAACCTCCGAAAATCACGTCGTTTCCGCCGCCTGCAAGAAGTTGATCGCTGTCTGAATCTCCGAGTATATACTCGTCCATGCCGGAACCGATTATTCTGTCTCCGCTTTCTCCGCCTGCGATAACCGTTTTATTCTCATTAACGATATAGTCGTAGTTTTCCGAACCCGAAAGGAACTCTTTTTCTTCTGCTGTAATGTTATCCTTAACGGAGATTTCCTCATCTCCTATACGAAGAACATAGTTATCGGGATTTTGCTTAAAGTCTGTGATTATGAGTTTATCGTCGGTATCCCTTATACTGATAACAACATCTTCGCCCACCGAATCGATACGAAGGTCTGCAAGAGAAACTTCGTTCGTGAGCTTGATAACAGAAGTACCCTCGGTATCGTTTATTACATCTGTACCGCAATTTTTGCCGAAAATATATGTATCGTCTCCGAAACCTCCATAGAGTAAGTCGTTTCCCTCGCCCCCGTCAATAATATCGTTTCCTGCACCGCCGTAAACAAAGTCGTTTCCGTTTCCTGCATAAATGGTATCGCTGCCCTCGTTACCATAGATAATGTCGTCACCCTTGCTGCCGTAAACGGTATCGTCACCGCCGAAAGCGTGCATAACCGAATCATCTACAACTGCCTTGAGGACATCGTCGCCGTTACCGCCGTAGATATGTCTGAACGGACTGCCCTTATCGGTAACGTGCATTTTAACTCCGTTAAATTCAAGATCGTAATTACGGTATTCCTCACCTTTGCGGAAATCCTTGATAACAAGAGTATCGTTTGTACCCTTTATTGTTATAGCTGCATCGTATTCATCTGTGCCGTTTACAAGAATATCGCTTGGTTTAAGTCCCTTGAATCTGAGAGTATTCAATCCTTCGGAGTCGATTATTGTATCGTTTCCATAGCCCTTTGCGAAAATGTATGTATCGTCACCAGAGCCGCCTTTCAGTGTGTCATTACCTGTTCCGCCGTCGAGAGTGTCGCTGCCTTCGCCGCCAATAAGTATGTCGCTGCCTGAATCTCCGTACAAGATATCGTTGCCTGCTCCACCACTAATAGCGTCGTTTCCGTTGCCGCCACGGAGATTATCGTTACCGTTCTCACCGAAAATGAAATCAATTTTGCTTGTACCGCTATACGAATCATTAGCTTCTGTGCCAAGATATGTGTTACCTGATATTGTTGATTCAACAATATCCGCATAATTCTCTGAATAGTGATTACTGTAATCAGTAAAGCATGATGTTCCGTTGATCTTATCGTACGACTTGAGATAAACGCCAAGGTCATATACTAAGTAATCAATATTTTCTCCCTCAGCAGCTTTTTCATCAAATATATAATTTAAGAACTCTAAGTTTAGATTCTTGTTGCCATTCTCGTCCTCGTATTCGTAAACTGCATTCAGATAGCCGCCAAGACCACAGTACATATTAAGAATATTGTAATACTGATTTTCTATGTTTGTATATATATCCTTTAATATTGAAGCTGCATTAGAGTTCGGATTTGAACCTCCTACACCCTCAAAATCACGTCCCATGAACTGCTCGATCACGTGCAGATCTCTTGCGTCGATATTGCCGCCTCGGCTGTTGATTGAAATACTTTCGGAATCTGTTAATTTATAAAGAATCTTTTTCAGGCAGTAGCGTTTCATAGTTATATCCGTAGATTCGCTGAATCGATAGCAAAGTTCAAGTAATTCTCCGCTTTCATCATCATTGATAGCCTGAATTATATTTGGGACATTACCCGCTGTAACCACGCCGTCCTGAGTTGTATCAGATGAATTTACAGGGAACCAGAACTCGCTGATATCCACCATCGATACAGTTCCGTTTTTGTTAATTGTAACGCTTGCTGATTCTGCAATGCGCGTACCTGTTTCTTCATCTACAAAGCTGACTTCCGAATGTTCAAGGCTAATAGAAACAATGCCTGTTTCATTTAAAGTTTTAAGTTCATTTGATTCGGATTTTCCGTTATGGTTAGCGTCTATCCACACTCTTAGATCAGCAAAAGCAATGTCATTATTATCAATTATTCCATCGCTGTTATCATCAAGTTCTGCAAGTGCTTCAAAGCCAGATTCGGATTTTGAACCGTCTTTAAGAATTACCTGATCTCCGAAAAGCTCTCCGCCGTTATCAATATTTCCGTTTCCGTTTCTGTCTAACGCTAAAAACCCGTCCTCTGTACCTATCCATGCTGTTTTCTCTGCAAATCCGTTATTGTCAAGGTCAAAATTTACACCGTGTTCAAGTGAACGCAGTTCTATGCCTGATTCGCCTAAGTCTATTATGAGAGGATCACGGGGTGGCTGGGCTTTGCCTGCTCTGTCATAATTACCGGATTCCTCTTGAATTTCTTTCATTAATTCATCTATTTTTTTTGCGTCATTTGCAAGCAATGCTTGTCTTAATTCTTCTGCAAATTCTTCTCCCATAAAAACTTCCACAGCTAAAAGAAAATCATCAACAGCTTTATTTACTTCTTCTGGGTTTTCAACACTTTCAGCACTTGCTACAATTGGATTTAGTGTAATCATAAGTGTTGTACATGCCGCAGAAATTGATTTTGAAACACTATCAAGCTTGCCGGATGTTGCCAATTTAATTATACCAGCAGCTGCACATAATCCACCTAAAGCTGGTATACTATACTTTAGTACCGTTGCTGTATCTATACTTGTACTGCTGCTTTTCTCTTGTTCCCATAATTCTAATTCACGCTGTAAGATTTCTTGATTTGCGCTTTCATTTGCATAAGAATAACTTGGTGAATAGTTTGGTGAATAACTTGGTGCAAAGTCCGGCGCAAAACTTGGCGCAAAGTCCGGTGCAAAACTTGGTACAAAACTTGGCGATGGAGCGAGACCAGAACCATTACCAAGATTTTGATTAATTTGATACCAATAACTTAAAAATGTCGATCCAAATAACCACCAAAATGGTGACAGATCGGGAACATCAGACAGATTGTCAAGTTTATAATCTGGAATTCGTATAAACCAGTAAAGTATTAATCCACTTGGAAGATATGCAATTAAAATCACATACTTATGAGATGTGTCATAAATACCATCAAAACTAATATCAAGACCCTCAAGTTGACTTATATCAATATTACCAAGTTTCCAACTAAATTTTTTATAAATATCCGCTAAGCTAAGATCACCCTTAATATATGAAATATTTTCATCACTATAAGGTGTATTACCATATCTGTGTTCGGTTATCCCATCTTCCAGTAAAGTATTATTTACATACCTGTCGAGTTGAGTTAGACCTTCAATCATTTTGGAAGGTTCCAAATAAGAGCCTGGTTTCACTTCCCAAAAATAAGCAATATCGTTTTCAACATCCTCAAAATATAAATCAGCTCTTCCAGTTCCTGTTTTGTTTCCAACTGGAGCTTGTCCAGATTTAAAGGTAACTGTATGTTCATCTGTAATATTATCTTTTTTATATTTATCAATAATATGATCTTGAACATCATGATGGAACTGACCATAAGGAGGCACTATACCATCTCTTTTAGCCCTATTCCAATCTCCAGTTATTGATGTTAGTAATACTGCATCCTCTTTCGATTCTTCTTCAGTTCTATTGTCTTCTGATATACTTTCTTCTGCTGAAACAATCAAAGAAGGAAAATTTGATGTTGTTACCACTGATAGTAATAGTGATACTACCAACATAAATGAAATTAATTTTAAAAATTTTTGATGCATAATAACCAGCCTTTCATTTTATATTTCTAACCCAAACGATTTAAGAGTTCGAATATTGTCTGTTCTGCGCTTCTTTAATTCTGCCGTTACCTTTGTGTTTAGTTTTGCATCATTCAACATTTGGTCACGAATGATAATTTGCTGTTGTACCTTCTGACGAAATCTATTTTTGTAGTCATTAATATCTGTTGCTCCGGAAAGGCCGGAAAGGCCTTTCTCAACTTCTTTTACTTTCATTGCAAGAATATTTTCCATATATGGCGTAATATCACCTTTGTAACCTGTCTTTATCAGTAAAAGGCCTTCGGAATAGTAATAATGAGGTTTTGTGTTAAATTCCTCTAAATCGCAGCAAATATCCATTGGGGTTCCAAGTTTGTAAAAATGCTCTATGCAGTTGTTGAGATTGATTGCTTCATCAAAAATCGGCAGCATAACGTTTTGGGTTACATTAAATGCATTTTTCATACCATAAATGTCGTCTGATTTATATAAAAAGTGTACTATACTTTTGCTAAAAGCTCCTTCAAGTGACTCAGTACGAACAAACCAATCCATACTTTTTCCCCATACATCACATACATATTGGACTGCACTTTCCATTACATCATCATCAATCTCAGGATTTAATGAACAGTAATAATGATGATTGTTTTTCAGCCAACACTCCGGACTCTTTGTAAAATCTATCGTTCGCCTATAAAGTGAAACAACTCCACCTAAAATTTCAAAAGACTTATAACCTGTTTTTCGTGTCCGAAGCTCTCGATATGTCAAAATATGCAGTATTTCATCATTTACCACCCGTACAAAGTAAGTAAGTTTAGCAACTTTTATTTTTACAAAACCCAACGGTTCAAGAGCTTCTCCGAAAACCTGTTTAAATGCGGCATTCAAAGACAGGGTTCTTTCATTCTTCTTTTTGAAAAACATCGGAATAATATTTGTATCTTTGTCTGCTTTGCTTTCAAAATCCTCATAATCAGAAACCATATATTTCGGCTCAATTCCCAGCACGGAAGCTGCTTCGTACAAAGCGTCCTCAACAAAGACTTCGTTCTTGTTCCATATTTCAGAGATCTGTTCCCACGTTTTTCCCGGAGCTAAAATCGGCTCCCAACATTCACGTCTGCCTTTCGGCGAATGTTCTTCGTCAAACTCGGAACGTCCCACCATCACCGTATCGTGGACATCAGCCCCGGTATGCAGTTCAATATACGTCCAGTCGCTGTCTACAACATCCATGCTGAAACTGCTTGTTTTCATTTCCGCAGCTGTCTGTTTGGCGTCGTCCTTGACCTGTTTGGGATTGTCCCTGTACTCCTTAGAAGCAAGTGTTACCCATTTGCCGCTTTCTGAAAAAGCAAGAATATAACTTACGCTTGATTCTTTCTCAGAGCATGGCACAAGACTTCGTTTTTTCATTACATCACAAAATGCTTTTAAAAACTGTTCTCTGCTGCCGTTATTCTTTATTTGAACCAATGAAAAAAATCTGCCCATAAATTCCTCCTTAAATCCTCGAATATTATATGAATTTTGTTGATCAAACTCCGTCAAAAAATACCATAAACAATGTCATTTGTCTATGGATATCTGAAATACGGTCATAAATTCGGCGTAAGCGGTCATATTGACTCAGAATTTGTCGTAAAAAAGGAAACGGCGGACAAAAATTTGTCCGCCTAATATCAAACAATATTACCGTTGATCCCTACGTAAATATCCACTAAATTGCTGTTATTAATGTAATAGTAAAAATCTGTTATCGGTTGATAACACTTCCGGGATAAATATGTTTGCATTTTCTTACGTGAATTTTTTAACGTGTCATAAGTTCCGGAGTGTCTTGCTCTCACTGCGTTGAAAAGCATAAGCTGCGGCTTATAAACATAAAACTCGTTGCTTTTAAACTCCTTGCTGACAGGAACAAAAAATTCAAGGTCAAGTATTGTTTCATCCGTTCCATAGGTATTTTCTTTCAGAGAAAAAATGATATTTCCTGTCCGTTCCATTTCAAGAAATTTCAGACTTTCCAATATATGCTCGATCAACTTATCAAGTTTACTGTATGTTGATCTTGTCCTATATGACAGCAGCGATTCAACAGATAAATATTGCTTTTCAATTATTTCCATAACTATCCCATCCTATTACTTAAAAATGATCTGCCAGATGTATCTCCACATTTGATATCCCTCCCCGTTTTTTCATTTCGGGGGTAGTATAAATCTTTTTATTCAATTCGTCTACAGATATCTGAAATACGGTCGTAAATTCGGCGCGAGCGGTAGTTTAAGCGTGATTTTATTGTAAAATTTTACTTGATATTTTAATAGTTCTATGTTATAATTAAAAGCAAAGGGAGGCGAAATTATGAAGATTGCCGTATGTGATGACGAAATAATTTTATATGAAGAATTATATACGCTTTTAAACGAATATTCCACATTAAAAAAAGAGCCGATTTTAACTACATATTTTAAAACCGGATATGACCTTTTATCAAGTACTGAGAAGTTTGACATTATATTTATGGACTATCAGATGGACGATATTGACGGATTGGAAACATCCAAACGTCTGCGATTAAAAAATTCAGACGTTACTATTATTTTCCTCACCGCATTTCCTAAAATCGTTTTTCAGTCCTTTGAGGTAAATACGTTTCGTTTCCTTTTAAAGCCGATAAAAAAAGAAGATCTGTTTAAATCTATCGACGATTATCTTGATTCTGTCAGAACAGATGATTTTCTCATATTGAACACTAACGACGGTTCGTGGAAAGTCAGGTTATCTGAAATTATTTATGTCGAATCAAAAGACAAGCACACTATAATACGAACTGTTGACAATCAACTTGAATGCTGCCGATATATGCAGGAAATTGAAAAGATGCTTCCCAAAGACCGATTTACACGTTCTCACAGGTCATGTATAGTAAGCTTTCTCCACATAAGAAATCACGATAATAAAACTATCTATTTTGATAACAACGAACGTGCTTCCATAAGCAGAAGGTATCTGACCGATTTCAAAAAAGCTTTTCAGGAATACATAGTAAGATATAACACAAAGGACTGATATAATGAACACTGTAATCTCAAATGCCGTCTTTATTATCTCGGACTTGCTTCTGCTTGTTAACCTGATTCTCATAAGCAAATCTGCTGATTTGGAAGAATTTAAACCCAGTTGGATTAAATCGCTCTCCGTATCGGTTGTTCATGGAAGTTATACTCTGATTTTCAGTTCATATTTTGCAGAATCATCAAAATTCATGATGACAGTACTGCTTGCCGTATATTATCTGCGTTTTTTGGTTTTTCCGTTTATCTTCACTAAAAAAATAAGGTTTATTTCATTCTATATGCCTTTGCTGCTGATATCCTTGGATTCACTCATGCAAAGCTGTGCCTTATGGATATTTAAGCTTACAGCCTCGAATTTAAACGAATTGACAATAAACAAGGTCACTTCAATGATATTTCAGCTGTTTGTTCTTGGCTTGATTTGCTTTTTATATAAAAAAGAGCAGTTTAAAAATTTAAGATTTGCATTTAAGTCAACGTCTAAAGCGGTGGGAATATTGATGCTTTTATGTGTCTTTATTATGGAAGGAGTCGTTACGCTTATTCCCTTTGAAACAGACAATATTTCTGTTCAAAAGGGATTTTCAGAATTCTTCCTACTCATTTTAATGATAGTAATGTTTGCAATCATGTTTCTGCTGTTTATAAACAGTATGTCAAAAAAGTATTTTCAAGACACATCTGATCTGCTTTTAAAACAGATAGATACTCAGCTCCGACATTATAAAGCCTTAGACGATATGAAGAAAGAATTTCATTCTTTCAGACACGATTACATTAATCATATGCAATGTGTATCAGCTTTGATCTCATCAAATAAGAACGAGGAAGCTGTTCAGTACATAAATAAATTATCTAATTCCAAAACCATGACAGAAAAACCGTATGAAAGCGGAAATAATATTTTAGACTCAATCCTTACAGAAAAAGCTGAGTTTGCAAAGGAATGCGATACAGAAATATGCTTGGACGGTTTGTTTACGCACGATTTTGATCCCATCGATCTATGCGTTATTTTTTCTAACGCTCTTGACAATGCCATAGAATCCTGCGGTAAGATCGGCGGACATAAAGTAATTGACATAAAACTGAACATACAACAGGGATATCAATTTATTTCAATCAGTAATCCCACAAATGAGGAAAATGACGATCTTAAAACAACCAAAGACGATAAAATACATCATGGGTTTGGTATTAACAATATACGAAATTCTGTTAACAAGCATAACGGAACTTTTGATATAAATAACGGCAATGGTTTGTTTTGTCTTAATATTACTCTTAAATTATGAGATATTTATATATAAAAACAAGGAGTGTTTCACACAATATACTCCTTGTTCTTTTACTACTTATCGTTACCGCATTTATGACGGTTGCCGGATTGCTTTTTATTGTTTCTGCTCTCGCCGTCCAAAGCGCTTTCAGCCATTGTATGACCGCCTTTGGCTTTCATCTTTCTGACTTCTTTGGGATCAAGCTGTGAATCCTTTGACATTTTATCAACTCCAATCTGTAATTAGTATATGCGTCTTTTCAAGTAATATTATCAATACATTCCTCCGGTGACTTATCTTCTCTCAGCCCCTTAAAAACAGGCTGCCGCATACCGCCGCTTTCGGTTTTCATCATATATTTTACTGTACATACAAGTTCGGGAGTTACCCATACAGCATTTTCATTGCCTTTCGGAATTTCAGAAAAAGGACAATCTGTTTTATTTAAAGTCTTTATTCTTCTGAATGGTTCTCCGCCAACTCCCAGAGTAACATGACCCTTGTAAACAAGCTGACCATTACTGTACTGTCCGAGGATAATGCTGTTCATACTGTTTTCTTTCGGAACATAGCCCAAAACTACGAAATCATCGTCCTGCAAATACTTAATTTTGATCCAGTCCTTAGTCCGCTTATCAAAGTAATACTTGCTGTCCTTACGTTTCGCAACGATACCCTCCAATTCCTGCTGTTCGGCAAGGGCATAGAATTGGATACCGTTTTTCTCAATAAACCTCGATACTGCAAATCTGCCGTTTTCCGATATTACCGCTTTCTGTAGAAGTTCTTTTCTTTCAGTCAGCGGCAAGTCCGTTACCTGTCTGTTCTCATAATACAGAATATCAAACGCAGTAAAACATGCAGGATATTTCTTCGCCGCCATATCTATCTTTACGGGATTGCTCATCATACTGCGTTTCTGTATTTCAAAAAAATCCGGTCTGCCGTCCTTAATGACCGCAAGCTCTCCGTCCAGAATACAGCGGACATTCACATTCTTATGAATTTCTGCAAGCTCCGGTACTTTCGGCAGCATTAAGATATTTCGTTTGTTCTTCAGAATCGTTTTGTCTCTGTCAAGGTATGCGATACAGCGTTCGCCGTCAAGCTTTAATTCGTAGATATACTCATCGCTGTCAAAGGGTTGTCCCTCTGTGCCGATCAGCATCGGTCTGATATTTTTTGTTTCCCAGATATCAGTCATTCTTTACGCCTGCCTGGGCAAGACTTTGCTTGAGAGCCTCCATAATGTCAATGACATTGACCTGAACATCGGGAGTGGAGGCAACAATATCCTTGCCTGCGATCTTCTGTTCAATGATTTCACGCAGCTTGAACTGATATTCGTCCTTGTATAAACTCGGCTCAAAATCCTTGACCATTGTGTTGATCAGCGTTTTCGCCATAGTCAGTTCCGCTTCGTTTAATTCGGGATGTGCAGGCTCTTTCGGAACTTGCTTTACCTCGTCGGCGAAAAACATGGTTTCAATCAGTATACCGTCGTCTGTAGGAATAAGCGTAAGCAATTTTTCCTTTGTACCCATAACGGTTTTGGCGACAGCGACCTTATTCTCATCTTTCATTGCTTTACGAAGTAATTCAAACGCCTTATCTCCTCCGGCTTCGGGAACTGCGTGGTACGTCTTATCATAATAAATAGGGCGAATAGAATTCAAATCAGTAAAATGCAGGATATGAATAGTCTTATCCTTTTCGGACTTCGCCTTTTCAAAATCCTCATCTGTCATAATCACGAACTTATCCTTGTCGTACTCAAAGCCTTTTACGATATCCTTTGATGAGATCTCCTTTCCGCAGGATGCGCAAACCTTTTTGTACTTTACTCTGCTGCCGTCCTCTCTGCAAAGCTGATTGAAGTGTATATCGTTATCCTGCGTTGTCGTATACAAACCGACAGGAATATGGACTAAACCGAATGAAATTGCGCCTCTGTGTGATACTGCCATTGTAAACGCCTCCTTTTTCGTTAGTATATCCGTTCCATAACAAGAAATACTAAAGGACTATCAGTTAATATGATTGCTCATAACTCTGCGACTGATCATCCTTAATTCCGAGCGACTGTTTCTTCCGATGTATCATTCTCCGCAGCCTACTGTCCACCGTCCGTCTGACTGCCTTATACTTCTGAGTATAGTCCTCTTCAATGCACCTACTAAGATTTGCGAATAAACCAAAGATTGTATTTGCCAACATGGTATTCTCAAGATTGTCAAGGTGGTTAAGCATATTCTGAGCAACTTCGTTGCCGTTGTCTGCGGATTTAGTGAGCCACTCTACTGCTTTTGTCTTATCTTTCTCAAGTCCCTCTGCTCCGAAAAGATAAAGCCTGCCGAGCTGATAGCTTGACCACATATTCTTATCTGCGGATTTTTCAAAGCAGTCTACGGCTTTTAGAATATCATACTTTTCTTTTTGCAAATAAAGTATACCGAAAGCATACTGTGTGAATTCGTTATCTTCGGCTGACAGCAAATATTTCTCTGATTTATCCAAGTCCTGCAACACGATATCGCCCTTGAAATATATCTTGCCAAGCTTGTAACAGGCATAAGCGTCTCTGCTGTCGGCACACTCTGTAAGCATAGCAAGTCCTTTGTCAATGTCCTGATCTAAATGCTCACCCGAAATAAGTTCAAGGGCAAGAAAACGTTTTGCATTGATATTCTCAAGCTTTATTGCTTTTTCAAGTAGCTTTACAGCCTTTTCAATATCCTGTGGAATATTTTCTCCGAGCAGAAGCACCTTTCCGTACTCGTACAACCCATTCTTGTTATTCATTTCTTCAGATCGTTTGAAGTAATCTATAGCCTTATCCATATTGATGTCTGTTCCGAGTCCCTTTTTAAACATAGAACCAAGTTTGTAATATAGGTTATCATCAGCCTGATCCTTGCTTTCGAGTTCAAGAAAACCGGATAATGCGGCATTGTAATACCTTTGCGCCGTATCTTCATTTTGAGTAACATATTCACCCTTATTGTACATCTGAGCAATCGCATACGACGCATAAGGTTGTCCCTGTGCAGATGATTTCTGATACCACAAAAACGCCTGCGACAAATCTTTTTCCACGCCGTTTTCGTAGTAATACAAATTGGCGAGACTGTACTGAGCAAATTTGTTCCCCGCTGTTGCCGATTTCAAAAACCAATCAAATGCCTGTTTGTAGTCCTGTTCTGTACCTAACCCATAACAATGCATTTTGCCTATGCGATACCAAACGTAAGAACGCATATCTACAGGTTTCATGATTTGACCCTCATATTTCGGTTCGTAGGGAAACATAAAATCCGAATCGGGTTCTGTTTCCATAAATCCCTGTAATGCCTCTTTGTAATATGCAAATGATTTTTCTTCATCCTTTTCACCAAGCTTGTCGGTGGAATACAGCTTTCCTAAATCGTGAATAGCAAGAACATTGCCTGTCTGAGATTCTGAAAGCAGAAGTTGTTCTGCTTTTTTGAAATCTTCAAGCTTTGATTGCTTATTGTAAATCAGTTTGCAGGCTTCTTTGTACGAACTACTCCACTTTAAATAATATTTGCTTTGAGGAACATCATCAATATCAACCGTTACTGTATTTTCATCACTCCAAATGAAATCTTCGACTGTAAGATCATCGTTATCTGAAAATATTATATTATCATTTTCGGATTGCTCAGATTCATCAAACTGCGGAGATATTTCTACAGGCGGACTATCAGAGGTATCTTCGGATTGTTCGGTAGGTTCGGGTTCTTCGACTATAGGGTTATTCATATCAAGCACGGTTCTGATTATCATATTCCGCACGGGCTGAAAAACCTTATTGTCGGTAAGTGAAGGCAGTTCTTTTTCCTTTTGCGTATAGGTCTTGTATTTCAAATGCTCCAAGCTGCACCATTTTTCATAGAGCTGATGGACATTCTCATCTTTTGCAAGCTCCGAAAATATATTGTTGACCGTTTCCTTGACATCGGGAGGAAGATATCCATACACTTTTTTGCCTTTTACATTCTGTAACTGAGAATGTAGTTTAAGGATAAAATTTTCAAGCTGCGGATTGTCAAAACCGCCTTGCTGAATTTTTCTGACGATACTTTCAAACTCTGTTTTGGATACAGCTTTCAATTCGTCACGGCTTAAAGTCTGCTTCTGATATATTGACTGCAAATCGTCATGGAATATGTCATTTGCAAAGGCTGAACGTATCTGATCTATGCCCTTAGCGGTTAAAAATCCCTGCTTTGGATTCGTCGAATACACAAGCAGATGAATATGGGGATGATGAGCTGTATCATGAAAAGAGGCATACCATTTCAGATTGCAGAGTGGAATACGCTGCGATTTTGCAATGTCGGAAATATGCCTTTTCACAAGATCTCGCCATACCTCAGAGTTGTCATAACCAAGACGAACAGCGTCTTCTCTCCTAAGAGAAACAACGTGCGACCAGACATTGCCCTTGTGATTTGCAATTTCGTTTGCAACTCTGTCAAGAATGATCGGTTCGTCTTTTTCATTAAACAAACCGTGAGAGCCTCTTTTCTGAACTCCCGGTCGCATAGCCATGTAACCGACAAAGTTCTGTCGGTTTCCGATGATGTCTGCGTTACGCTCAATGATCGTACTGATAAGCTCAGATGCGTTTTCTACGGTAGGAGCAGCGATATAGTCCTCATACTCCAAATATTTTTTAGCTTCGGGAAAATCTGAAAGCAGATCACGAAGCAATTCTTGTTGGTTTTTGGTAGCGTTATCATTTCTGTCAATAGTATTTTGATCACGAACTTCAACTGTTTCACGGGTTGCGATATATTTTGTATAATTTCTTCGCTTGTTCTTACTTTTCTGTGTACCGCTTTTCAGGTAGCGGCTTGTGACGATTATTTGGGATTGAGGCATGCGATCACTTCCTTTCTGGGGATTGTTTTTTATTCGGTGATGTGGTATAATTTAAGTAATGTTGGTAAAAACGCACTGTGTTATAATATATCAAGAATCCAAGGAGGATGTTATGGGCTTGTTATCAAGAATAAAAAGCTTTCTGAGAGGACCTATCTACAGGATAAATAGAGAAGTCCTGGCAGATTATATGAATAATGAGATTCAGTTTTCGGTGGAGCATAATTTATCTGCCTGTGGAGAATTCTATTTATCACCATCAGAAGAGGGACCCGAGGAGCATATTATCACAACTAACAACGATGCTCCATGTAAATGTCCGATGGACTCAGAGAAAGACTTTACAGGCATTACGATTTACGCCAACAGAAGTTCTTATTACGATCCCGAAAAGGATGAGATTTATCACACTGTCGATGAATTTATACGATTCAAATTGGATGGATTTCCTGAATGGTTTATTTTCAGGGGTGAAACGTCAGAGTTGGATAAATACATGATAAAAAAACAGTTGGATTGAAATGATAAAACTATGTACCAGCCGTATCGCACCGATACGGCTTTCTCTTACTCTGACCTCTGATACCTCACAGCCTTTTCAAAATTAATGATACCATTGATCCGCTTAACTTCATCCGTACACATAGCACGAAGCTTGATCATCGTATCATCGTCAATGTCATGCACAGCCGCAAGCATATGTGATATTGCTCCAAGCTCAACAGCAACCTTAAACATGGCACGGGACAACCTTTGTTCCGTGCCTTTTACAATTCCCTCTGTTATCGTTGCAATCTGCGGAGCAAGATAATCCACAAGCTCAGGCTTGTTCTGCAAAAGATAACCGCAGTAAAATCTGATTGCCTTTTCCATAAACTCCGTGCGTGAAGAGCAGTTATCCGACTTGTATAAGATATCAACCGTTTTCATAGTCTCGGGAAATACATACAACGGAAACTTGATTTTTTCTGCTGTGACACCATCGTTTTCTTCTGCAACATCGGTGCTTTTTTTCATTTTTTGTACTTTTGACTCCATGACTTTCGTAAACCTCCTTTTTTGACTCCATTTTATCAAGGCTTGTAAAACCTCGCAAAATCGGCGAGCTTTGCTCGTCCGATGTGATTGTTTTGGCGGCTTTGACGCCAAAACTTTAACCAGCAATATATTAAATGCCCCTCAAACCCACCCGAAATCATCTGATCCCTGCCATTCTCAAGCTTTGCAACAAAACGCCCCAAATTCGCCCCAGCTGCCTTTAGGGTAAAGTTATCCCACCCATGCCGTGAAAACGCCACACGAGGGCACACGGTGCGAACCGTGGCGAATTACTGCTCGGATCGTTTCCCCGATTCGGCAGGAGCAGTGATCTTCTGCTTTCTCGCAGGCTTTCTGTCCGACATCATATCAATAAAATCTCTCACATTCTGCGGAACGACCTTGCCGTAAAGCTGATCCGCATACTTTTCAAGTTCCGCCGCAAGAGTTGTGTTTTTCTGCTCCAGATACATTTCTATCGCAGACAGCTTTTCCTCATTGACCGATATTGAAATTGACTTCTTCAAAGCAACATTCCTCCCATCTCAAAATCCCCCGACTCATCTTCTTCAAGTTCTTCATCAGAAAATTCTTCGCTGATATCTTCTGTAAGCTGCTGTTCCGACTTAACAGTAATAGCATAATACAGTTCCTGACCCCTGCCTGAGATCGCTCCGTAGGAAGTGATCTCGCCCTCCTTGCGTCCCAGAACACTTTGACCAAAGTCGTGCAAGTCTATATCTTCCAGAACAGAATTATCAAAGTTTGTAGGAAGATTTTTCGCCAGATAAGCCTTGCCGAACTCGCTTTCATCGGAAATAAACATATCAAATTCGTACTCCGACAGATGTTCAATGCAGTCCATAGTATCGGAAATATCACATATTTCCTCGCTCTCTGTGACCGCTTTCAGTTTTACAAAATCGTGATTTGAAAGTTCTGACAGCCTTTGAGCAAGAACATTCAGTTCGTCAATTCTGCGCATATCGCCAAACGATTCCTCTGTGATCGAAGGAATAGCCGACTGAAAATCATAATAGACCATGTCCTGAACTCTGCCTATGCAAAGGTCTTTTGCAATGTCGTTCAGATTTTCTTTATCGCAAGGCAGGGACAGCCATTGGGCAAACTGCTCGGTGGATTCATCATTTGCCGGCGCAGGCGCGATCAGCAGACGGAAAAAGCACTTATCCGGCTCGCCGATCTCAATATTCATATCCGGTCTCTCATAGCAGGACGGTACACAGTAATAGCTGTCCGCAAACATACCGCCGTCACGCTCGCACATAATTTGTCCGATATGCTCACGGTCGAGCAGTTCCAACATCTCATCGGAACAGTCCTCCAATTCACACAGCATATCGTTCTCAATTGCCATTTCGCCGAGTTCGTGATAATCTTCGCAAGGGAAAGCAGGAACAGAATCCAGACCGTATGTCATCAAAAGCATATCGTCAAAGCTGCTTTCGGGATTGGCTTTCAGCAGACTTTTAAACGCCTCTGCCTCCGGATATTCCAGCTTTTCATACCTTTCGGCGAACAGGTTAAGCTTGTAAATATCCGCTGAAAATTCTTTACCACACAGGCTTTGCGGCAGCTCTGTGTTTCCAAATTCGGACAGTCTGAACAAAACCTCGCGGCTCTGAAACTTTCTCAGCCTGTCAAGCGTATCACGTATTTCAAATACACTCATTGGGAAGTCCTTTGCTAAAGTGTAATTGCCGTCTTTTAAATATATTTTCATTTAACATCACTCCGTTTCTTCATTTGATTCTTCTGTATTTTCTTCCGTCACATTATTGATTTCATTAATGGCGTTTAGAACCTCCTGCGGATAATCCACTCCCTCATAGGTGCACCAGCTTGTCCAGCTGCCATTTGAAACAGGCTCTTTAGTGACATATCCAAGAGTTTCTGAACTGTAGACGACTTCGCCGTTACCGACATATATCCCGTGCTGACTTCCGTCAAACAGTCCTATTCCTGCGACGTCCGGCATAGTATCAAGACCGCCTTGCTCCGTGTAAACTAGCGTATCGTAATCGAAACCGAACATTTTGTCCGTAGGGTTGTAATTCAGATACCCAAGCATAAGTCCTGCGTTATCTGCGTATCTGATGCGGTCAGTGTCGTTTCTTTCGCCGATAAAACCATTCATATATCCCCAGCCTGAGACATACGCATTCTCCGCCCAAGCCGCGAGATCGGAACAATTTTTAGTAGTGCCGTCCGTAAACATATACTCGTTAATGGTACTGTTCATCACCCAAGTGTAGCTCCGCATATATTCGTCGTAGTCTATTTCCAAACCATAGGTTGAATTTATCGCCGCAATTAAATCACTGTCGTTAGGAGCAGCGGCGAACAGATTTGCATATGATTCGGCATTGAAATTCTGAACCCCGTCGAAGTATGACATATATATCAGCTGCGCCTTTATGGTCTGAGAGCGAACTCCTGCGCCTGTCATAGCGTCCTCGATTGCCTGACCGCTGTTTTGGATTTCGGTTATTTTTGCCTGCTGCTCGCTGTCAAGTCCTGCTATTATTGCGGACTCATTAAACAGACTTTTGTCTATTTCCGGCGGCTCAACTTCCATACTTCCCATGCTTGAAAGTACAGCTACGGGCAAACACATCAAGCCGATAAACCCAACGACGATACTCCCGATCAGCACAAACAGCTTGCCTCGTTTCTTTTCGTCACCAAGAATGTAAATGGCTATCTTTTTAAGAGCCGCCGCTACTGTTGCCGACATTATGACACCTCACGGACTTCAAATTCCGTAAACACACTTTGAGTTCTCATCTCCATACTATGCATATATTCGAGAGCTCCAAGCTCTGTGGAAAACAAAACGGGTTCGCCATTTTTCTGACGAACCCAATCCTCAAATATATTTCTGCTGTTTTCGGCATAGCGAGTTTTCCATATGCCGTATTTTTTCTTCTGCATTTTTATCATACCTCCCATTGTAGTCAAACTAAAATTTCACGCTTATTGCGAACAGTTTTATCTTCCACCAGCCGAACCGAACAGCTCCGCCTTGTAAGCCGGAGCAATGACCTGTAGTAAATATCTCTCATTACCGCACCGATACAGACAAGTACCACGTTCTGGGTATTTGATAAGGCTGTATTCCGATTCTTCAAGCTGCAACGTATCAATAAACGCAGTCGGCGAAATATTACCGGGATTGAACAGAAAATGATGTGACGGAATGGAAAACAAAGGCTTTGTAAACTCCTTGATCTCAGGCAGCAGAAAGTCCTCGATATTTTGCGAAGCTAATATGAAAGAGGATTCTTTTTTACGCACACGCTTCATACCGTTGCGAATATATTCGATTGCCGTCATGTTGGTCAAAAAGAGGTAGAGCTCGTCAACTGCCGCAACAGTATTTCCTCGCCCTAAAAGCTGATTGCTCATATAACTGAGAATGTTGAACAGCAGAGTATCTTTCAACCTCTTGTTGGTGTCCATAAGACCTTTCACTCCGAAACAGATAAACTCGCCGTCCTTGATATTTGTGTGTCCGTTGAAATATTTTGACTCGGCACCCTTACACATACTGTGTAATCCTAAACAGATATTCTGCAGCATTTCTTCCGTGTATAGGTGCTTTTTATCGTGATCGAATGCCATAAATTCCTTTTCTATGAGTTCGTAGAGGTCACTCATAATCGGATAATCCTCGCTGTTCAGCGTACTGAAATCCGTGAAATCATCAATACCGAATCTTGCGTAGAGCTTCATCAGCATAATTTCTATCGTATCGACTTCGGCGTCTGTGAAATCCTTGTACGCTCTGAAAAAGTCCTTTAAATACGATATATGCTGAGATAAACGTGTAACTTTTCTGAACGCTTCGGGTGAATCGGATTCCAATCTATCGCCGTTGCCCCATGCTTTCGGTTCAAGCGGATTGATCATATACTCACCCGACATCATATCGATATATGTTCCACCCAGGTTTGAACATAAGTCCTCATACTCATGTTCGGGGTCTAAGACTAACACGCTTTTCCCCGCCTCACGCTGATTGCACAGCAAAAGTTTCATCAAGTACGACTTACCCTGACCGCTGTTTCCGAGTATAAGGATGTTGGAATTAGTCTTGTCCTCGGTACGTCTGTCGAAATCCACAAGAACATTGCTGCCGTACTTATCTCTGCCGATATAGAAGCCGTTCTCGTCGGTTTTTCCGCTGTAATTCAAAGGGTACAGATTCGCAACAGAGCTTGCAGGAAGAACACGTTCAAACTGACTTGCGAACACATTGTTGCCCGTAGGAAGAACAGCGAGAAATCCCTCTTTCTGACGGAGCAAAAGCCTGTCCACAGATATTTTGGCACGTGTAAGCTCCATAGTTATATCCGCCTGCAATTCTTTCAGTTTGTCGGCGCTTGCGGCTTTCAGTTCAATAAACACCGCTGTGTGCAGAAGAGGCTCTTTGTTTCGGCGAAGTTCTGAAAGCAGTTCAACTACATCGTCGATGTTGTTCTGTGCCTTGATGCTTTCGTTTACATCATTGGTGGTGGTCATCATGTGATTCTTACGCATTGCCTGCTGAACAGTTTTGCGCTGTTCCATACTCGTCACAAGGCGGTTGTAGATTCTGAGCGTTACGCCGTTTCTGTCCGCAAGGTGGGCGAGGATAGCCGTTTCTTCCGTACTTGACGGATACTCCGTTACCGCCCAGCAGGACTTGTAAAAGTTGCCGCAGATGTAGTGGTCGGTGTAAAACCGAATCACTCCCGGCACTGTGCGGTCAAAAAAGTCCTTTGTGTCGATTATCTCAAGCTGCTCTGCGGACTGTTCTTTTTTCTTCTGCTTATTCTTCATTTGTTTTCGCCTCCAAATCAAATTCAGTTTCTCCCTCAATATCGGGGATTTCCTCTCCTGAAATGCTTGTTCCGAAATACAGCGCAAGCATACGCTTGATCTCCGGCTTACTCATTCTCCTAGCCGCAAAGCCGTGCTCCGATATTGCCTTATCCACACGATTCAGCGTACTGAATATCTGCTCGTCCTTTTCACGTCTGAAACGCACCGCAAACATAAACTGCCTCGCTGTGGACATTTCAATCTGTATCTCATCAAGAAAATCATAGTCAGCTTGCAGCAGTTTTCTTACCGCCTCGTTCTGCTCTTTTTCAAGCCTTTTCCTGAGATGATTTTTATTGCTGTCAAAACACTCGCAGGAGTCCAATGCCAGTATTTCTAGGTCAGGTATGGTACTCAATAACATCATAAGATGATGTATTTTGACGTCGATATTAGCTGCTGACAGCACGGATATATTAGTAGGTTCTACGCTGAAAAACGAAAGCTCGACTTTGTCGTTCTTTACACCGAAACGAGTAAAGCGTTCAAGACCTATCAAGTCCTGAACGCTGTTTTTGTTCTTTGTCATTTAAATTTTCCTCCATAAATACAATTGCTGCGAAGTCAGAAAAAACTTCACAGCGTTAAAAAGATAGTCCATAATTGCAGTTTCGTCGACCCGAAGCGAGAGAAACGCAAAACAGGCGGTCGCCGCAAAAGGCAGGACGTTCCAGAAGTTTACCAGAACCACAACCGACAGAATTATTCCGCAGCAGATTATGATAAAATCCCGAACGCTCCAGAACCACAGCTTTACGTTCGCCTTCAGGTTTTCGGGGTAGATGTAGGTTTTCATTTTGCTCCCCCTTTCAGCATTCCGACCGCCTTAGCCCCCATACTCATCGTATGACTAACGCTCATCATATTAACCTTCACACTAGTATCCAGTCCGAACATCTGCGCAATTCTCGGAACTTCCGCCGCCGACAGACAAATTCCCACCGCCAGCAGAGCATGCTGAGTGTAGGTCAGCAGTCCGAGATACAGTATCGTGGTCTGTAAAAAGGCAGTAAGACAAGTGGCTATGCTGCTTGCACCAGCCGTAAAATCCGTCGGTGTAGCCCCTCGGAACTCCGAACAGATACAGACTTCCCACAGCTATCTGACAGAGCATTATTCCGCCTCGCTTGATGTTTGCAAACACAACTTTTACCGTGCAGTAGCCGAACAGAATTATGAAAAACAGGCTGAACAGCGATACATCAGAGGCAAGAGCGACTATGACCGAAAGTCCCGTGCCTGCAACAGTTGATGAAGTTGCCCCTATGAAACCGCCTAACAGCTCGTAAGAGAAAGTCCCTTGAAGAGCAACGCAAAGCGAGTACAGACGCTGAGGAACAACTGTCACCAGACTCGCCGCCATAAACCCTTTCAGAACGTTTATGCAGGTGTTTTTGATGTTTGCCTGCCCCGATTCGTAGGCTATCGCCGTATCAAACACCGCAACTATCATTCCGCATACAAACAGCATCCAGGCAAGGCTGTGGAACAATGCTATGAACGACTGCACCCACGACAGAGCGAATATATTGCTTGTGCTTTTGTTTATGAATTCAAATAAGTCGGCAACTGCGCCGTAAATGAGGTTGAATAGCCAGGAAAACATTATGTCCCATATTTCGTCGGTAATTGCGTCCACCGCCGAGCCTACCGTGCTGTCCCAAAGGCTTGATATCCCGTCTCCGATCCAGTCTATGGCGTCGCCGATCCAATCAAACATTCATGTCACCTCGATTTCCCGTTGGAGTGATCTCTCCCTTGATCTTATACAATGAACTTCTCCGTCCGCCTTGTGTGTGGTATCTTGCTTCACGTTCCAGCAAGCCGTTTTCTTCAAGCTCGTTAAACGCCCGAAATACCGTGCATCTGGACAGGTTCAAATCCTCCGCAATTCGACCTACGGAGGGATAGCATTCGCCGTTTTTGTCAGCTCGTCCGCACAGATAGCAGTAAACGGACACAGCCTTGTGGCTTAGTCCTAAGTCGTAAATTCTTCTCGGTAGTATCAATTTGCATCAACTCCCATTCGTTTTAATACTGGTTTTCTTTTTCGGAGGCTCATCCTCGAATTCTTCGTCTTCCGTTATCTCAAATTCCGTTGGAAGAGCCGCTTTTTTCTTCTGCGGATATTTGACCTCAATGTCCTTTATCAGCTCGTCACGCTCCTTGTAGGAAACCGCCCTTGCAGTCTTGTCCGGCAGGCGGTATTCATCCTCAAATTTTATGCCCCATTTGAAGAACAGCTTTAGCTTACTTATCATTGGGTGAGTTCCCGTTTTCATAACAATAAACTGACCTTTGGGCATAGACTTTAATTCATCCACAGTCATCAACGGTCTGCCTATCATCTGCAATGACTGAGATCTGTCCCTGCCGTTTGATACAGAACCGCTTAATACCGTTTGTTCGCCCAAAGCTTTTGAAAGCACCTCTGCACTCTGGCTGTTTGGTGCAAATCCGCCGAACACAGTAAGCTGAGTGTTGTCGGTGATTATCTCCATACCCTGTTTTCCGTAGTTCTGTTCAAGCTGTGCAAAGGACTGGATTATTGCCACAATGGATATTTTTCTTGAACGTCCTGCGGAGAACATAGATTCAGCTCCCTCTATCTTAGGAAAAGTTCCAAATTCGTCGCAGTAAAACATAACTCTGTTTTTAAGCTTGCCGCCGTTTTCATCCGCAATAACTAATATCTCACGATATAGCTGTTGGATAAGCAGGCTGACCATAAAGTACTTGCTCGTATCTTCTTCGGGGAGAACAATAAAAATAGCTGATTTTTCATTGCAGAATTTCTCGGCGTCCACGGCTGTTCCGAAACAGAGCATTTGCTCCATTTCCGTATCAAGAAAGCTGTTAAGCCTTGAAAGAGCAGTTGACATAACGGACATCATAGACTGATCCGATGAATTAAGTGCCGCACCCGCAAGCCATTTCGCTTTATGCTCTGAGGGAAGCTTGTCCATAAGTTTTGAAAAATACATCTTAGGCTTGGCTTTTGGGTCGGGCTGATACTTTGCAAGCAAGTCCTGTATCAGCTTGAAAACCGAAACAATGTGACGTTCGTTCTTGTCGCCGAACTCAGCTAAAAGCAGTATGACCGAGGCGAGCAGACCCTCAGCCGCATCGTAGAAAAAAGCGTTCTGCCCGTAGTTTGAACTGTCGCCTCCGCCGATATTGATTATTGTTTTTGCTGTGATTTTAGCGTATTTCTCAGCCTTTGCTTTCGCCGAAAGGTTGCTCTTATCTTCCAAATACAAATCCATGTATTTATTGACCAGATGCAGTATATTGTTCTCGTCTGAACGTGTGGGATTTCTAAGGTCGAGAACAGAAACATTGTAGCCATAATACTTGCTTGCGATAGTACCATAATTTCGTGCCACATCTCCTTTGGTATCAGTTGATATAAAGGACATTCCGCTTGCGCAAGCAAGTTCAATGTTCGGGTACAGGAAATATGCGGTTTTGCCCACGCCCGCAGCGCCTATCATAAGCGTGTGAACATCGCCGTCATCTACAATAGCCACAGTTTTTTTGCCGTGTGTCCGACAGCCTACCACCGTACCTTGAACAGTCGGCAGGTTCTGACCTTTTCTCCACATCTCCGGCTCGAATGGCAGAGGGATAAAAGTACGCTTTATCTCAGCTTTTGTCGCCCACCTCGCAGTTCCGTGCTGTCCATTGCCGACTTTTTTTGCCTTTATTCCGTTAAGCGACTTGTTGTCAAGCAGATTTACTACCACTAAAAAGGCAATGAAACTTACAACAAGTACGCCTATTAAAAACATTTGTTTATCATTCAATTTCTCACTTCCGATCATATAATATTCTTTCTTTTGTATTTAATAAGATAGTTAGTTTGTTTTATTCAAGGTATTGCAGTGTGAGGCAGGGGGTATCGCATTACCCGAATTCCATACATTGCTCCGGTTCTGAAACAATATATTCTGATTCGCTTTGCTCTTGTGTAAGTTCGGATAATGTATTTTCAACATTTAGCCGCAAGGCACTATCTGCAAGGCTATACAAAAGCTTTGCCGTCTGAACCGACTGCTCTCGGGTTCGAGCGGTCTGTTTCAGATCACGCAGAACCTCCTGCACACAGTCCTGCAAATTCCTTTGTTTCTGTGCTTTTCTGCCCTTGTCGGTGTAGGGCTTGTAACTACCCTTGAGTTTGTGTTGGAGCCTTTCAAATGCTTTACATTCGCTGTTAATCCGCTCACTTTTGGGCATGAAAAATGCCGAGCCAGCCAAAGCATACTCGGCAAGATATTTGTATTGTCCGTTTTTAAATGTTGCATAGATTTGTGAGGTCAGCTTATCGGGACGGCATTTTAGATACCCCAGTTCGCTTACTTCTTTCAGATATTCGTCTTTCCTTTTATGCGGAACAGCAGGCAATGGCTCAACACCATTCTGAGATTTCAGACATTCGTTCCAGTCCTTAAACTCAGGTGCAAGACGTTTAACGTTTGGGTATCCGTTCTCATGAAGAATATCTCTAAGCCTGTCCACCGCCTCGATTCCTCCCTCATCGTTATCTACACAAAGCACAATTTCACGGAGGTTAGAATGATTCTTTAAAGCCGTTAAAACGGCATTTTCATAGACTCCGTTCATTGCAATGCAGCTGTGCTTTTGCCAGTCTTTCGGATAAAGCGTAAGAAAACTCATCATATCTATGGGAGCCTCAAACACATAGAGTCTTTTGCTTTCACCGAAATGTGCAAAGCTGTATCTTGTGTCAGAACCTTGACAAGTGATCCTGAAACTATTGCCGTAAGAATTTGTTGAACGCTTGCTTGCCTGACGTGGTACGCCGTTTTCATCTGTTCCAACAAAGACTACGTTATGGTACTCTTTATCCTCATAAAGCGTGTGCTGTTTCGCAAAATAGCTGATAATATCCGGAGCAATAAACCGCTGTTTTATGAGATATGCGAAAACTCTATGCATATTCGGATTTGCGACCGGAAGCTTGAATTCTTTCTTTTCTTCCTTTGCCGATACTTTCGGCGGACTGTGGGACAGCGGAGTCACTGTCTGACCAAGCAGTTCCTGCACCGCCGTCTGAAAGTCCATACCATAAAACTCCTGCATAAACTTTATTGCTCCGCCGCCTATCTGATTTTTGTGATCGAACCAGGTAGAGCCACGGAGCGTTATGCTGTCGTGCCTGCCTGAGCTGTCGTAGTAAATGAGCTTATGCTCTCTGCCGACACGTTCTAATTTTTCACCTCGCATTCTCAGGAATTCTTCGAGGTCTATGCTGTTGGCAAGGACTTTTTGTTCGTCTGTAAATGGGATATATGGCACTTTATCACCTGCTTTCTGTTTACTAGGGTTGATTTTTCGAGGTTGGTGTGGTATAATGGATAATAACATAAATCGAAATTTGTAGGAGATAGCCATGAAAAGTAAAATTATCTATTGTCTGAATTTTCTCTGGACGAGTTTTATTGCATTTTCATTTCCAATATGTTTCGGCTGGATTTTTCTTGATATAACTGGACATTCAAAAGGCTATAGCTATGATTTAGGCTCGGAGAAAGATGTTTCTATTATGCTTGGCTGTATTGAGCTACTGATTTGGCTTGCTTTATCATTTCCCTCAAATATCTATGTATTTCGGAAAACATTGAGTAAAGGCAAGGCATATCTGCTTATCCCTATCGTATTGTATATAACACTTGCTGTAATTTGCGTAATGATTACACATGGTGGGTGGACATCATACGCAAAAGAAGTATTTAATATATAAATTCTGATTTATACTCCCCAAAACCAAAGAGCTGAGCCAACCTCAGCCCTTTTTTCATTTTAAATCAGTACTTCACATTCTCCGCAAACTTAGCCATCAGCTGTGAAAAGCTCTGCCTTTCCATCATATTCGAACTGAGAAAAGCACCCGATACAACGGTAAGCTTGTTCTCGGAAAGTACAGCGTAAGTTTCGGTATACCCGAACTGCGTCGCCATGCCGTCGGACTTCTGAACAGAGCCGTACCGCTGATACTTGCCCTTAGAAACAACACTGCTTGTCATTCGGTAACTCGAAACAAAGTCATCTTCGGTGATACCGCTCATCTGTGCGGAGGTCTGTCCGAAGTAATAATCTCCGAAGTTTTCAAGGATATATTTCATGTCGTAATCAAGGTTACTCTGACTTAGATCAATACACAGAACATCGATCATACCGCCGCCGTTTGAGCCTTTCAAAGTAATTTTATTCACACCGTTTGAGTTATCAATTTCGTTCTCAAAGGAACTGCCTTTCATTGCTTCTGTTACCAATGCGCTTGTATCTGCAAAGCATATATTTGAATCGAAAAATTCGGCAATAAAGGTGTCCGTCTTTATCTTTTCATCCTCTAAACTGCTTTCAGCCTCCGAAGAGGCAGCCGAGTCGTGTATGGACTCGGCTGTGGTAGTAGCTGTTGTTTTCGTAACAGCATTCTGAATCGGCGGACTGATCGTTCCGCAGGCTGTCATTGTCAGCATAATCGTCGCTAAAATTGCAGTCATTACTTTTGCTTTCATATTCATTTTCCCCCTATCAGATTATGCTCCAGATGTACAGCGGACAGGTCAGAGAAAAGATCAAACAGCCGAAAATGATAGCGATCGGCGTCCATTCAAGTTGACCGTGTTTGCGATAATCGAGGTATGCGAGTGTTATCTTCACAAACAGCAGAACTGCAAGTATAACGTCTATCACGGGAAACACCACATTGTTTACGACTGAAACGACCTGCGATCTTGCCGTAGTCCAAGTGCTTGTCACCGCACCCGCAACATCACCCGAAGCATAAGCGGTTATTGACATCATCTGCACAAAACAAAATGCGCTTACTGCCGCCGCAATGATTTTCTTTTTTGATCTCATTACACATCATCCTCTCTGTTTTCGATAATTTTTCCTACCAGAATTGTGCGGCTGTTACCCTCTGCAGAAGTACAAGTTGACAGCGTTATCAGGTTATCTTCTTCAGAAATGCCGATCTCCTTGTAAATACTTGCACAGTTTCTGAGCTGATTATCCCATTCATTAAAATTCGGAGCAGCAAGATAAAGTCCGCTTGTATCGGAAGTTCTTGCAACCGCAAAGAAATCTATAAGCCTGACATCGTTCTCAGTGGTCAGCCAGCCGTAGCTGTGATTCATGAAATATTCCTCGTTTTCGTAATTCGGAATATCCGCAAACATCGTTCCGTTTCCCATATTGTGACCGTAGATCACGCTATTAAAGTCAGAAAAATCGCTTGAACAGCGATAGTCCATAAACAGTGATCCTGCATACAAATATGAGCCGTCCACCGCCCTGCGCGTGTAATATTCGTTATCTCCCGACTGCATGATCGGATAATCTATATTCGTATCTGGAATATACAGCCAACCCACAGAATCGTCATGCTCGTTGGAAAGCTGACGTACCTGTTCGGTCAGTTCTTCTTTGGTATCCTCGGGAACTCTGTCGGCGGAAGGCTTGCTTTTTTCAATATCGACCGCTTCGTCAAGCGTTTCTCTCGCTATCGGCGTGGGAGCATAGATCAGAATATCACGCCAATTGATTTTCTGAGCCACATCGTTTTTTACCAGAAGATAAATTCCACCTCCGAGGAGGGCGGCTGCGGTCACAGCCGCAATTGTGCGAATAACTTTTTTATTCATGCTTTTTTCCTTTCTTTGTGATGATAAGAATGGCAATGATCACGCTTGCAGCTCCGAGCATTGCAAAAGCTGCAAAATCACTGTGGTTATCGCCTGTATACGGAGTAGTCGTTTTAGGTGTAAGCTCGTCATACATAATGACTTCGGTCACGCTACCGTCAGCGTTTACTGTGAACTTGATTTCATTTGCTATCTCATAGCCCTCCGGTGCGATAGTTTCTTTCAGCGTGTACTCCTTGCCTGCGATCAGCTTTCCTTCGATGAAATGCGGTTCGCTTGATGAAACCCATTCCTCAACAACATTTCCGTCCCTGTCTATAACCTGAAGCTTTGCACCGGGCAGTTCCTCACCTGTGGTGATATCCTGCTTGGAAATCTGTACCTTTGTTGTGTCGTCGATCATTACAACGAGTGGATTGCCGTTCTCCGAAGTCGCTGTGGCTTCAACGTTTTCTACGGTAACATTGCCGTAAACGTCAACTGTAAACTTAATATCCGTAGCAATCACATATCCGTCGGGAGCCGCAATTTCCTTGAGCGTGTAATCTCCGGCAGGAAGTTCGGTTACAACATGATTTGTGCCGTCGGAAGTCCACTCATCAACGATTTCTCCGTTAGCATTTTCAAGCTGCATCTCTGCTCCGATAAGCTCCTCGCCGTAGACATCAATCTTAGACAATTCAACGGTAATAGGCTTGTTAATTGTACGAACCGTGATAGTTTCACCGTCCTCGCAAACAGTTACGGGATAGCTTTCATCACTGAGAATATATCCTGTGGGAGCTTCGATTTCATGAACCACATACTCGCCGTAGGGGATCTCATCAAACTTAAAATATCCGTTTTTATCGGAAACAGCGGTCATATATGCGCTTTCAGAAGTAAATTCGGCAGTATCAACTGCAAACAGTCCGAACAGAGCGTTTTCAAGAGGTTCTTCGCTCTCGTTCACCTTGATACCCTCGATTTTTCCGCGTTTCAATTCATTTACGAACTGACCGCAGTCGATTGAAACTGTAGTTACTTCCTGTCCCATATACTCAAATGTCACAAGATATTTTTCGCCGTTTAAAACGTAGTGTTCATCAGTTGCAATTTCCTGAACATAATACTTGCCGAATGGGATTTTTTCAGCAATGACAGCAGTCATATTTTCGTCAAGTGAAACCTCAGAAATGAGACCGTCCGCAGGAATTACAGTACCGTCTGCCGCCGTAATATCTTCTGCTGCAAACAATCCGAAGCTTACGCTTGTATAGCAGTCCTTGCCGTAAATGCCAAACAGCTCGTCGTTCTCCATAACCTTTGAGAGACTGATCTCAACGTCCTGATAATCATTGACAAATGACGTATTTACGGTATCAAGCACTGCGATTTCCTGTCCTGCATAGGTCAGTTCAACAAACTGTGATTCCGTATTCTGAACATAGCCAAACGGTGCAGAAACCTCCTTGATTTCGTAATTGCCAAGATAAAGCAGATCGCTTTCCGCATAGCCGTTTTCATCGGTTGTAATTTCAGCCACAACATCGCCTGCGTTGGCTCTGATTGTGCCGTCAAGCGTAACGATATCCTCCGAAGCGATCACCTGAAATACTGCGCCGGAAAGATTTCCGCTTGCAAACACGGGAGTGTAGGTGGTCGGATTTACTGTCATCTCGCCGTTTTCATCCGTGTAAGCGGAGGACGCCATAGCAACGGTTTTAAAAATATCACCTGTTTTCTGAACCGAAATTCTGCCTTTCTGAGCGGTGTTTTCTTTGTGAACTTTAATGACTGTCAAAGCATTTTCTTCCTCTGCGTTATCAGCAGAAACTGTGAAGGGCACGGGTGTGCTGTCCAGAACATAACCCACAGGAGCCTGAACCTCAACAAGAGAATATTCGCCGTAGAGAAGAACCTCGGGAGTGATGAGGTATCCCTCGTTGTTTGTGTAAAATACATCGATAGTTGTGGGAGTAGGATAGCTGAAAGTCATAGAAATCTTCTGACCGTTTGAATCATAGATCTCAAAGCCTGCGCCCTCATAAGGAATTGTTTTTCCTGTTTCGGAATCGACCTTTACCACCTTAACATAGCTTTCAAACTCTGCATTGTTGATAAGATAGCGGTAGGTCTGTCCGTTCTCGCTGATGTTGACATCGAAGTCAGCAATAAACTCAGTACCCTCCCAGCCGACTGTCTGATGCACAGTGTAAACGCCGTATGGCATATCCTTTGTCTGTGCAAAGCCGTTTTCATCGCAAGTCAGATGATCACGCTCTGTTTCAGCAGCATTTCCATAACTGCCTGCGCTCTTGAGATAAACCTCAAATTCAGCGCCGACTTCGGGCGTTTCGATCTGAGTCGAGCCGTCGTCCGTATGCTTGATGACTGAGATATTGCCCTTTATTACGTCCTCAGTCACAGTCATAGAAATGAGATTACTTTCAATTGTGTATTTTTCCGGCTCTGCGCCTACGGAATGAACAGTCATATCAAGCAGATATCCCTCGGAGGGAGAAATCTCCTGAACTGTGTAATTTCCGCAGACATACTCCTTGGACTTGAAATATCCGTTTTCATCTGTGGTGTAGGTGTCAATAAGTTCGCCGTCACGGTAAATGCCGTAAACTGCTCCTGCAAGAGTACCGTCGCCCTGTGCGGAAACTGTTTCGGAATCCTGCTTTGTTACTTGGGCGGTAAACTTTTTGAGAACGTTTTTGAATGTCTTGGTTGTAGTTGCGTCAGCAGTAAGAGTTGCTGTCTGATCGGCAGGAACAACGTACTTTACGGGAACATTTTTCTCGCTGATCGTGTAGGTTATTTTCTCATTATTGCTGTTGTAAACGGGAATATTGCTGAGAATTGCCATACCGTCCGAACCTGTTTTTATTGTGTAAGTCTTACCGTTGCCCGTAATAGTGAACTCTCTGTCGTCGTTCTGATTGTCCTCGGACTGCTTATTTATCTTTATCGAGCCCGTTTTAAGCTGATTGTTGAAATTTACATTCACAGTCAGATCAACATCTCCGCTTGTCAGCGTAACATTCTGAGCCTTAGGAACTTCGTATCTTGTATCTACATTGATCTCGGATACGGTGTAGGTGATCGCTTTGCCCGTGGACATATCATAAACCCTTAGATCGTCAAAGGCTGCAATTCCGTTTGCATTGGTTTTGGCAGTTTCAGAGAGCGATTTTCCATTGTATGAATAGGTGATTTTAAACTCCCTGCCGCTGATGATTCCGTCCTCTGCGGTTTTGTTAATTTTAATTGTTCCTGTTTTGAAATCCTCTGTCACCTTGTTTTTTCCTGCTTTGATTGTATAAACAGTAGGGTCAATAGAATAACCTGTAGGAGCTTTTAATTCCTTTGCGTAATAAGTGCTGTCGGGAAGTTGAATTTTACCTGTGCCGTCAGCGCCTATGGTGATTTCGCCAACCTTTTTGGTACAGGACTTGTCACTGTAGATTCTGTATACCGCTGTGGAATTGTCAACACTTGATTTTCCTACAAGATTACCGTCCGTATTGTACTTATCGATCTCAAAGGTAACATCAGTTTTTGTGATCCTGAAAGCGTACATATTCATCGCAGTCGCAGTTTTACCGTCGGTATTGTTGTTAATGACAACACCCTGAGATCCGTTGGACTCGATCCTCCAATGAGTACCTCCTGCGCCTGTGCCGTCGCCGACTGTGGAGCTTGTTATGAGCGATTCGGAAACTCCGATAGATTTCAGATAAGAAACAACGTCGGAACGGCTGTCAAATTCGCCCATATATATCCATGCGTGGTCGATACCGCCGGGATTCTCCGCCACAACAACCGAACCGGGAGTGATCGTCGAACCGTCGGAGCATTCCCAATACGGGCGGTCGGTAGTCTTGATATTTGCCTTTTCCACGCCAACCTTAGAGGTTACGCCATTGTAGGTGATCGTACAGCTGTCGCTGACAGTCAGCCAGTGAGCAGTATCAACGGGCACAGGGTTATTCCACGAAAAACCGCTTGTAGAATAGCCGAGCTGTGTGAGCGTGTAGTACACAAGTCCCGAACAGTCGATACCAAGGTTGTTGATCGTCTGCACCGACAGCGGAGTGTACTGTCCCTGATTGTATGCGTACCAATAGCCCTTATTGCCAAAGGTATACGGCGAGCCGAGAAGAGTTGCAGCTTTTGCTACAACCGTATCCGCTGATGGAAAAGCTGAATTTTCCGTTGACGTACTTGCCGCATTCGCTGTGATAACTCCGCTCATAGATGAGCCCAGCATAGAAAAAACGCAAAGTCCTGCCATGAACCCTGCGCTGAGTTTCTTTAATATCTTTGATTTAATTTTAAACATATATTGCATTTCTCCTTTGATTTTGCGCAAAATAAAGAGAGCCAAATCGGCTCTCTTTATTGCAACTTTGTTGTTTACTTAATTAGTAAGCAGATTCGCTTACCGACAGTTCAATCGTGTTGTCATTTTCATCAAATATCCGGGTAATATCACCGTATTTATCCGACTTTAAAAATCTGCCACCCTGTGTGTCGAACACATACCATGCTCCGCCCACGTTTACCAGATTTGCCATGTGTCCATACCAGTCATCGGAGGAGAAAAACGCATACCGACATTCAAGCCCGATCCCCTTGCAGGCATACATTGTTGCCACTGAGAACACTTGACAATTTCCGCTGACATTATCCCGAATCCAATTATACACCGCTTCGGCTTTTCCATGATCAGAACCATCGTGACTCAACCCTGCACCAATGTTGTAATATTCATCGATTGATCTTCCAAGCGAATTTACATAATTCAGAACACTTTGCAAGTTTGTTGTATCTTCAATTACAACTTCAGGCGGTTCAGTCTGCGGTACTGTAATCTGCGGCTTTGGAGTTGTAGTAGTGGGCGGATTTGTTACCGCAGGCTTTACAGTTGTAGTCGGAGGCGTCGGATCGTTATTCTGTTCCGCTCCGTTATTGCTGCGGTTATTATCGTACGGCGAATTATCTGGCTGCGGATCATTTTGCACAGGCTGATAGTTGTTTTCCTGACCGTTATTATTCTGTGCAGAATTGTTCTGTCCCTGACTGGAATTTCCCGAATAACCTGACGGATTTGATTTCTTGGTCGTAGTTACTGTGATATCTGTCGGTTTTGAAGTCTCGGATACCGTCTGCGAACTTGTTTTAAAAGTAGTAGTCGCGGCTTCGCTTGTATCCTTTTCTTCTTTTGCAGATGTTACCGTGACCGCAGTTTGGCTCACCTCTGAGGTTTCCGCAGTTTCAGAAACATTTCCGCAGGCTGATAAAATCACCGCACAGATTATTGATATGACCATTACTTTTCTCATATTATCACGCTCCTTTGACAAGCAATATATCACACCTTTTTGTATAAATCCAGCATTTTTGCAAAAGTTCTACCTTTGTTACAAGATACACAGCAAATGCTTTAGCAAACTACATACTTAGCTCCGGTTCAGGTTCATCTTCAGGCTCCGACATTTCCTCATCGGGAGTGTTCTCCACCTCGATCTCGGTCTGCTGAACCTGCTGCAGCTTGATATCATAGGCGTTCAGAACCGCCTGGTTGAGTGCATTTCTTGCACCTTTGCTTATGGGATGGAAAATATCCTGATACTGCTTGTTCCCGTCACGGTCGGTGTACTGAGTTGACGGCATGGAAACAAACCGCCCTTTTTCTCCCTCGCACACCTTGATACCGTGAACGGCGTAAAATCCGTCAAAACTTACGCTTGCAAAAGCCTTGATATTGCTGTCGGGCTTGTCCACCAGTCTGTTGATCGTTGCTGAAATTTTCATTTGCATCACCTTTTCCTTTCATTTATGACATTGTAATTTCGGGTTCTTCCGAATCTTCTAAATCTTCGGCTACTTCTTCCGACTGGACAATTTCGGGGTGACACTCATTCACAGCCACAAGACCTATGCCCGGCAGATCAACTATCATATGAGAAAACTGCTCCTTGTACTTTTCAATCTGTTCATCGGTAAGTGAACAGCTATCCCACTCGCCATATTCATTTTGATAGTTGCCTGAGATGTAAAAAGTACCGTGGACAAGTGTTGCACCCACAATCCTGTTAGGCTCTGAACCGTTCAGCAGAAATTCGTCATTACACCAGACGATTGCGTCCTGCTTTGGTTCAAAATATATGGGTTCTATGCTGCCGCCCACAATTTTCTGCATAGCGTGAATATTATCTTTAATATCCTTCACATACGGCTTTTTCATCGGTTCAAACACAAGTATTTTCATGAAACCACCTCCGATTCCTCTCCGCAGTAGTCATTAAGCGGACACCCGTCGCAGTCTTCGTACATGGAACAGGTACGCTGTATCTCTTCCTCCGAGATTCCACAGTCACGGAACGGTACTTTGTCCTCTGAGGGGAAAAGTGCTATTTCAAATTTACCCCTCGCTACCGATATTTTCAGTTCGACTTCCGCACCTTCTTCAAAAAATACACCGGGCACTTCTATATCCCCTGAATTGTTGATAAATCCTTTTGTGTATATCATATTTTTCATAAAATTAAACCTCCAAAATTGTTTCATCGTCAAACAGCGAAAGCTGACAAGCCGCCTTTGCTCTTTCGCCTGTATCATAATTTGAAATCAGCAGTTCCGCATACTGACAGCCTCCGTCGTATCGCTGAGCCAGATTATTCAGCCTGCTTATCTCATCGATATGGATATTCGGCTTATCCCATATCTCCCGTATTTCGGGGCAATCGTTGTATGAAACCAAGAACTTGCCCTTGATATCCAAAAGCGTATCACGCAGTCGAATATGGTCTTTTGTTTTAAATCCCACGTCCTTGTAGTAATTTTCAGTAGCAAAGTACGGCGGATCACAGTAGAAAAAGCTGACGGGTCTGTCGTACTGCTTAATGAGCTTTTCAAAATCCTTGTTTTCGATTATGACCTTTTGCAGTCGGCGTGCGGCTAAGTCTATCATCGGAAAGTCCGACCATATCGAATGCGGCTGGCTTGCAAAGCTGTCAAGGCCCGAAGCATAGCTGTACCTTATGAGCTGATAGAATTTTGACGCTCTGTCTGCATCACATAGCTTTTCAAAAATCCCACGCTTATGAAGTAAAGCGATACGGTCAAAATCTTCACGGGAATTGAGGACATACCGCAACTTGTATTTCAGCTTATTGGGTTTATCACGCACACACCGATAAAGATTTGAGAGATTTCCGTTAAAATCGTTATACACCTCAAAATCCATACCCGGCGGCTTATGGAACAACACCCAGCCTGCACCTCCGAAAACCTCGATATATCGTTCATAGTAAGGCGGAAATCTTGCAAGCACGGCGTCCCTGAGAGCCTTTTTCCCTCCTACCCATGACATAAAACTGTTCATGTAACTCCTTTCTGCCGTTAGAACCAACAGCAGAAAAGTCGCTTTGCAAGCACCAGATTTTTATCTGCTGTTGGCAAAACGACCCTAGTTGTTATTTAATTTTGCTTACCTCACCCTTTGATTATTGGGTCTACATAGCTGAATATTATGCGTTTCTGCTCAAGATAGCCGTCGACCTTGTTAACCTCAGTACATAATTCTTTATACTGTCTTTCCGAAAGCACAGGCTTTGTGGCTCTCAGCATTGCAGGGATACTTCCCATGCAGAACTTGAAGTCAACTTTCGCTTTTACTTTGTTTGTGTGCATTACTTCATCTCCATTTCCATATCCTCGGTTTGTGACTGCTCAGGATCATATTCCCAAAACTCATACAGCGACATTATCTCTCCCTTAAAATCTGGAGAGGTTTCTTCTGTAAATGAGATATATCCCTGCTCGCCCAGGTCTATCGGCTCTCTTGTGACCACCGAGCCTGCGTGATTAACCTCAGTTCGCTTTTCTATCGAAACAAATTCTCCCTCATCGCCATGCCTGATATGGTAACAATACATACCCTTCGGAATGTCTGCGTCTGTTATCCTGTCATTGGTGAAAAGTGCAGGCTGACCGAACAGTTCTATCAGCTCATACTCGTCATCATATTCGATATTGATATATTCGGTTTCGCTTGCGTTCAGATACAATCCGCAAGCTTCTTCCAGCTGAATATCCATAACTCTCGCTGCGAATTCAAGCCTGTCCTTTTGGCTTTCGGGATAGTATTCTTCGATCCGCTCACCGTCATAATATACGCACCTGCCGCAGTTCATGCCGATATCCTCGTCAGCCCATTCATGCTCAAGCTTCACGTCCGGAAACAGCTTCGCAAGCTTTTCAAGGATAGGGTGAGGGGCAGACCATGCGGTCAGGAATCTTATCTCCTTTTCCTTGCTGTGATCGGTATCGGGTTCAAACCCATAAGCATTCCATTTCGTACCCCAGTTGGCGACCGACCAGTCATACCAATTGTTATTGCCGTACAGTTCCCGTTCTCGAACGCCCAAATTGCCTTTGAAAATATTTTTCGGCATAGGAATGATCTTTTCAAAATCTATCGTTCCCATACCGAACTCATCATTTTTGATCTTATTCAGAACACGCTTGACCGCCTCGGGATCGCCTGTTATTTTGATTCGGGTTGTGATATGATTAGGCATTTTCTATTTCCTTTCCGCAGTTTTTAAGCCTGCAGGTTTCTCTTTTGAGATAGTACACCGCCATTCCAAGTGAACCTATGGCAGTCCCTAAAATCCCGCCTATCAGCATTCCTATGAATAAATACGTCATTCACATCATCTCCATTCCAAAATCTTCGGTTTCTTCATCGTCTGCCGAAGTGATTTCCACATACTCATCGATAATACTCAGTGCCTCATCATAGCTGCCGGAAGAGGTGATACGGTCGCACATTTCCTTGGCATCATTCGACATGCCATTTCTCTTCAGCGTTTTTGAGGCTATGCCCATAAGATTGAATATATTTCCGTCCTGACCTATCAGCGGACATTTTGGCTTTTTTGACATCACGACATCTCCTTCCCGTAATATTTTTTCAGCAGACCTATGATAAAAAGCTGACCATTTCCCGTCACAAACGTCTGCCGATAAGTCTTTTTCATACCCTCGACCTCGAACACCGACTCCTTGACCGCAAAATATCCTCGGTCGATATATCTCTGATACGGCAGATTGTTTGACATAAGCACTCCCATTTCTTTCAGCCAGCGAAACAGTCTTGTTCTGCCGATATTAAAATGCTCATCAGCCGCAAGTTTTGCCATTGCGTTCATGTCGATGAGATTTTCTGTTCCTGCTACCTGATTTGCAAAGTCCACCAAAGGCTGATTGTGCCTGATACGCTCGTTCAGCTTTTTGATAGCCGTCATCTGCAGGCGGAAAAGATTACGATACGGTTCTTCCAGAAAGGGGAGGTAGTTTTCTATGAACATATCCTCATTTGAAACGTAACCTCCGGTGTGATTGATCTGAGGCAGGATTTCATCAAAAATCCATGACTCAAATTTTTCAGCTCCAGGCAGCTTGCTATGTGCAACAAGTCTGTAAACATCACTTTCAGGAATAAAAATCATTTTGATTTTTTTAGTCGGAGACTGCGGATGAGGTAGGTCGTGTTTCACGCCCCACCTACAATGCCGTCTTATTGCGTCTTTTGTATTGCTGTAGCCCAATGCAGAAGCTACGTCCTTTCCGCAGAACATGATCCTTCCGTGTTCATCTGTTAACGTTCTTAAAGAACCAAATTCATCATTCTCAAAAATCTTTATCACATTGCTCATGCGTTTTCTCCTTTTTCCGTTTCTAAAATTATTCTTGCAACTGCCTCCACAACATTTGTGGTCACGGCATTTCCTGCTTGCTTGTAAAGCTGTGCATCGGACATTCCTGTGGCTTTGACCCTTTCAAACTGCTCATCTGTAAAGCCCTGCAGCCGCCAGCATTCCAACGGCATAAGCTTTCTGATATATCCGCAGTACACAACGCCGTGTCTGTCAGTAACGGTCAAAGTAAACATAGGCTCGTTGGGAAGTTTAAATCTTCGACCTTGCTGTCTTGTTTCTGCTTTTGCAGGATCAAGCACGGCTATCGGGTCTGTTATGAGGACTACTCCGGATTTTTCGCCTTTGTGATGACCGATACCGCTGTCCTGTCTTGCGGTGATGCATCTTGCAAGCTCTGTGATCTTCGGCTCTGGATTCATATCTATCCCCAATGCGTAATATCCCTGATTACAGCTTGTTGTAAGGGTATGAGCTATCTCCTTGCCCACTCGTCCTCTCCTTGAATTCATATTTGGATATGCAAGGTCGATGCTGTCACCGGGCAGAGCTATCTGATATCCTGACTTAGTTTTTGATTTTATCGGCAGGCCGATTATCTCATAAAGACCTGTTTTTCCTCCAAAACCGCCTGCCTGACTTGTAAGGGTTATGCTCAGTCCGTCGGCTGAATATACCCTGTTTCCCTCTCTGCCTGAAATTCTTTTGACAAGAGTTTTTGGATTTGCGTCTGTGAAAGACAATACTTTTCCGGAACACTTTTCTCTATGAAATCCGATAATATACACTCTTTTTCTGGATTGGGGCACACCAAAATCTGCGCTGTTAAGCACTTCCCATACGACATCGTACCCCAATTCATCCAACGTACTAAGGATGGTCGCAAACGTCCTGCCTTGGTCGTGCGATAGCAGTCCGGGAACATTTTCAAGGAGCAGATACTTAGGTTTTTTAACAGCAGCGATTCGGGCAATTTCAAAGAAGAGAGTCCCTCGGGTGTCGCTGAATCCTTTTCGTTTTCCAGCGATCGAAAAGCTTTGGCAAGGGAATCCTCCGCATATAAGGTCGAGATCAGGCAGCTCGTTTGGGTCGATTTTTCTTGCGTCATCGTAATACACCTCGTTTCTTGTATCGTACAACGTTTCGTATGCTTTTTTAGCATACTTATCTATTTCGCAGTATCCGACGCACTCAAAGCCGCCTGCTTTTTCAAGTCCTGAGCGGAATCCGCCGATCCCTGCGAAGATATCAAAATATTTTATCATTTATCACCGTTCCTTTCTTTTTGCAATAAAAAAACGGCTAAGTCTTTTTCAAAACTTAACCGTTACATTGACATATTCATTTCTTCGGATTCTTCAATATCTTCTGTCTGCTCATCCACCTGAGTCTGTTCCTGAGCAATTTTGTGGAACTGATCCACATTTGGGATAACACCAAGAGTTCTTCCGTTATCGAATTTACAATGCAGAGTACCCGCATCGTCCACAAACTGAACCTCTCCGCAAGTTCCACTTTCCACAGGGCATAAGTCCTCCATATGGTCAAGGCAAATACGAGTACCTTCGGGATACCTCTGTCTGAGCAGTTCTACTTTCTTTTCATTGTATACCATGCGTACCTCACATTGTCATCCCCATATCGGGTTCTTCGGTCATATCCTCAGATTGACCTTCGTTCATTTCATCCTCCGTCTGCAAGCTCCAGCTTTCATCTGAATTCCAGAAGCTGACATAAATATCGCCGTCGGGAGTTTTTATAGGCCGCTGTTCAAGAGACTCCCCAACGCCGTCTGAAAGTTGTCCCTCGCAGTACAAGCGGAATTCTTCAAGTTCTTCCTCCGTAAGCTGACCGTAAATCTTAGCCGTGATAACTCCGACAAGCTCTCCGTCACGCCCCTCGACCGACATAAATGCCGAGCGTACCTTTTCGTCGACTGAATTGCCCTTGTCATACCAGTTCATGAGCCCCCGTTCTTTCTCCTCGGGCATTGTAAAATCTTCAATAAATCGGTTTATCTCCGATTCATAAACAGAAGCCTCATAGGACGAGATTTTTTCGTATTCCTCGTCATACCAGCATTCCGGTTCTCTGTTGATTTCAAGGGGACAGCAGAACTTTAATTCCTGCAAATGCGTCTGCATATGATTTTCATACAGCAGTTTTGCGTTTGGAATAAACTGGGCATATCTTGCATAGGGAGCACCCTCAGACTCTATTAACAAGCCGTCGCCCTGTTGCTTGTCGTAGATCAGCAGAGAATGATGTACGCCGTTGCCGTACCACATACTGTTAAGGTTTTCGCTTATGAGATGGTTATTGCACATCGGAGCGTGCTTCAGCCTCTCAAATTCTTCGGTCGGAACAGGCACAGCTTTTTCCACCACGCAAGTGTACGTTTTGAATTCAGGTTCTTTGCGAAGCAGATTTGTGTTGATTATGAGTTTTTCATTCATTGACATACCTCCGTTTGTTTTAGGTTTTCTTTTTAATAGTATAGCTGTTACATGGGTATCATCTCTTTCCTTAGAAATGAAAAAAGCCGATCCTATTGGTTTCTCTGTTTTAAGAGATACCAACAAAATCGGCA
>ERZ779861.801-NODE-801-length-40192-cov-3.858360_pt1 | contig 40192 bp, 39 predicted proteins | sample MGYA00511558_ERZ779861 | MGnify/ENA primary metagenome ERZ779861 (study PRJEB29588, sample SAMEA2163432) | human gut metagenome | biome: human gut; feature: human-associated habitat; material: faeces | place: Denmark | collected 2008/2010 ...
GTTGTCGAGCTGAGTGTAGTCGCCGTAGTAGTCATCCTTCGGGAGAGGTGTTCCGCTCAGCACAAAGAACTCGTCGGAAGCGAAGAACATTCTCTCGGGCAGGCTCTTGTTAAAGTCCTCGACCTGCTTTATCACCGCCGCGCATTCTTCTGCCGAAAAGGGTTTCAGCGGATATAGCTTGTCCCTGTACTTTGTAAGTCCAGCCGGAACTATGGAAACGCTCTCCATCGCGGGGTAGTATTTTGATAAGTCGCGCATCGTTCTGTCAAGCTCCGCACCGTCGTTTATCCCGCGGCACAGCACAACCTGTCCGTGCAGCTTTATTCCGGCATCGGCGAGCTTATCAATATACGACAGCACTTCACCCGAGCGTTTATTCTTCATCATCATCACGCGAAGCTCTGGATTTGTCGTGTGAACCGAGATATTTACGGGTGAGATGTGCATTTCTATGATTCTGTCGATATCAGCCTCGTGCAGGTTCGTGAGTGTGATGTAGTTGCCGTGGAGGAACGCAAGTCTGCTGTCGTCGTCCTTGAAGTAAATAGTCTCGCGCATTCCCTCCGGATTCTGGTCGATGAAGCAGAATATGCATCCGTTCTCACAGCGGTGCTTTTTGTCCATCAGCGGAGTGCCGAATTCAAGTCCTATGTCGTCGTATTCTTCTTTTTTTATCTTTTTTTCAATTATGTCGGGTCCTCTGTGCAGCTTCAGAATTACCGTCGTGTCAGCCAGTCTGAATCTGTAGTCGAGGACGTCGTTTATCTCGTGTGAATTTATCTCAAGCAGATAATCTCCCGGTTTTATTCCGGCTTTCTCCGCTCTCGAATGGGGAAGAACCCCTGTTATTACAACCATGTTTTACTGTACCTGTTATATGCCTGTCAAAAAAATAATCGCAAATATCCTATTTTATTTATTATACCCCAAAACCGCAAAAACGTCAATATTATATTATTAAGAGCGTATGACAAATAGCGGGAAAAAATAATAAATGCCTGTCTCTGTCGTGCAGAAATCAGGCGGATTACTATTATGCTATAAGGGTGAGGAGCGGTATTGTGAATAAGCACAGGAGAGTGCTGAGCAGGACGCAGTTTGCCGCAAGCTCCGTTTCGCTGTGGTGTATCTCCGCAAGCCCCATTATGACGGACGCGCACGGCACTCCCGACAGAACGAGCATACTTATCTTGAACGGCTCGGGCAGCGGGAGAAAATACACCGCAAGATAGCAAAACAGTGGGAACAAAATGAGCTTAGCCGCGCAGATGAGGTAAACGAACGGTCTCGACAACAGCTTTTTCAGCGAAACGTTCGCCAGTCTTACGCCGAGGATGAGCATACAAAGGGGAGTCGTCATTTTTCCGAAGATACCGATACCGTTTTTGAGTAGCTGCGGCATCCAGTCGTCGGCATTTGTCAAAAACAGCGGAAGTCCCACGGCAAGACCGAGCATCGTTGGATTGAATACAGCAGAGCGGATGCTGAGATACTCCTTCTTTCCCGTAAGGCAGTATATTCCCGCCGTGAAGACGAGGATGTTCATGGATATGACGTACACGGAAGAATAGCACATGACCTCGGGATTTTCCGGCAGGAGCGCGCTGATTATGGGAAGTCCGAAGAATCCGACGTTGCCGAGAACCGCGCCGATTGTGAGGATTCTGTACTTGTTCAGGTTAAACTTTTTTCGAAAAATGCAGTACAGTATCAGCATGAACGCGCATTGCAGTATAAACGTCAGCACAAAGAACAGTCCCATATCGAGAAGCCGCTCGGCAGAATACTCAAGCGAGAGGAACGACGACATTATCATGCAAGGCGAGCAGATGTACACGAGAATAACGGAGACTGTCGACAAATGATCCGCGGAAGCCTTGCCCATCTTCGCGACGATATAGCCGGGGATGATATATAAAAGCGTCAGGAGAACATTGGAAAACGTTACTTCAAAGCCCATGTTTCGACCTCACACCTCAAATCACGCTGTAGGTGCATGAGTTAAAGAAGCCGATCTCCGCGCCGCAGCTCTCACGCACGAGCCTTTCAAGAACCGAGAGAACGGGAGCTTCCGTATGGTAGTGTCCTGCTTCTATAGTCACGATTCCCTCTTCCTGCGCGTCTCCCGCCATGTTGTAGCCTGCGTCTCCCGTGATAAAAGCGTCACAGCCGGCACTCATCGCGGGATATATGAAGTCCTTGCCGTCGCCGCCGCATACTCCGATTTTGCGAACAACCGCGTCAGCCTTTCCGTTCAGTCTCACCGCCGTGCATCCGAGCTTATCCCGAACAAGGCAGGCAAGCTCACGCGCTGTCATCGGAGGGATATCGGCAATTCTCGCGAGCGTGGGGGATTCCTCGTCGCCGAACACACCTGTCGTGACAAATCCCAGCCGCTTCATAAGCTCATCATTCACACCGCCCTCACAGGCGTCAAGTCTCGTATGGAATGACATCACGGTAACGTCCGATGAAAGAGCGCGGATTATTCTTCTGCCGGATAGATTGGTCTCGCTGACGCTTTTCGCACCTCTGAACAGCATGGGATGGTGGGTAATGAGCGTATCGTATCCATAGTCGGCGGCGTATGAAACGGCTTCGTATGTCGCGTCAAGGGATAGCAGAACACGCTTCACCTCGGCGTCAAGGGATGGAGACACCATAATTCCGTCGTTGTCCCATGAGCATGACAAGGTTTTCGGGCAGAATGAGTCGATTATACCGTACAGTTCTCTTATTTTCATCTTTATTCCTCTATAACGGCAGTGATTTTTTCAAGAAGTCCGCGCTCGCATTCGCAGTCAATGCCGCCGCTTTGTTTTCCTTTTATCTGAGTTTCGAGCTTTTTTATCGCTTTTTTCGCGTATTCCGGGAACAGTTCCTCGCGGTTTTCTATGTTTTTCCTGCCGAGGATGAGTTCCGCGTCGCTGTATTCCCGCTTTATTCCGTCGTACTCCGCGCAGATGACAGTATATACTCTTCCCGCAGCCTTGCACAGCTTCTCGTTCACTATGTCAAATCCGGCGTAGCACAGGCATTTTCTCAGCTCTGGCGCAAAAGACATAGGCTGAAGCACGAGTCTGACGCCGCTCTTTTGTGCGTAAGGCGAGGACGAGACAATTTTTTCAATAAGCTCGCCGCCCATTCCGCAGACTACGATATCCGTGACGTTATGCTTCCTGCATTCTTCATCCGGAATACCGCCGACAAGCACGAACTCCATCTTGTCGCTCACACCGTATTTTTCCGCACTGCTCACCGCTCTCTCGAGAGGTCCTTTGTTTATATCCGACGCCACCGCGAAGCTGCTCTTTCCCGCGATGATAAGGGAAACCGGCAGGAAGGCATGGTCTGTCCCCACGTCCGACACTACGGATTTTTCCCTCACGAAGGAAGCGGCGGCGGCAAGTCTGTTGTCAAGCACTAATTTTTTATCACTCATAGCTATGTAAAAAGACGGTATTTCAACCGCCTAGATACCTTATTCGATTACTTATTGTCGTTTTTATGCTCGAAGTAGTCCTTGAGGTTTTCGATAAGCTCATCCGGGTCAACGCCGTGAACCTCGCAAGCCTCTTCAATTGACTCCATTCTTGATATGGGGCAGTCGATACAGTGCATTCCGCAGTCCATGAATACCTCCGCCGTCTCGGGGTCAAAGTCCACTATATCGCCGATTACGGTTTCGCGTGTTATTTCCATTTTATTTTCTCCGTTCAGTTCGCTTTTTGAATTTCGACGTTATCGGGAAGAACCACCTTCTCAATATCCGCGCCGAGAGATTTAAGTTTTTCACAGATATTATCATACCCTCTTTCGATAAGTCTAATCTCGGAAATATCTGTCTTTCCCTTGCAGGTCAGCGCCGCGATGAGTACCGCAACTCCGCCTCTGAGGTCTGTTGCAATGACGGGAGCGGGGGAGAGAGGTGCTCCGCCTTCGATAACGACTATTCTTCCGTCGACCTTGATTCTCGCGCCCATTCTCTTCAGCTCTTCGACATAACGGAAACGGTTTTCGTATATGCTTTCGTTGATATAGCTTGTTCCTTCGGCAAGACATAGAAGAGCGGTCATCTGCGGGTGCATATCAGTCGGAAATCCGGGGTACGGGAGAGTTTTTACGTTGGTCTTTTTAATCTTTTCTCCGGCAGTAACGTGAACCGCGTCGTCGAATTCTTCAACCGTTGCGCCCGTTTCAATGAGCTTTGCGGTGATGGATTCAAGGTGCTTCGGGATGACATTGCTGACTCTTACCGAACCGCCCGTCGCTACAGCCGCCACCATGAACGAGCCTGCTTCAATCATATCGGGAATGATGGCGTAGGTACAGCCGTGAAGCTCCTTTACGCCCTTAATCTTGATTACATCCGAGCCGGCGCCGCTTATCTTTGCTCCGCAGGTATTGAGGAAGTTCGCGCAGTCGACAATATGCGGCTCTCTTGCGGCGTTGTCGATAATAGTCGTTCCCTCAGCAGTTGCCGCGGCTATCATAATGTTAAGAGTTGCGCCGACTGTCGACACGTCGAAGAATATGTTAGTGCCGACCGCACCGTTGTCCGACTCGATTTCAATATATCCGCCGTCGGTTGTAACGCGTCCGCCGAGAGCTTCAAAGCCTTTGATGTGCTGGTCGATAGGTCTGACGCCGAAGTTGCAGCCTCCGGGATAACCTACTCTCGCACGACCGAATCTTCCGAATTCCGCGCCGAGGAGGTAGTATGAGCCGCGTATTTTTCTCACAAGCTCGTAGTCGCTCCTGCCGGGTTCCACATCGGTGCAGTCTATTTCATATGTCGTGGGACCAAGCATTTTTATTTCCGCTCCGATTCCGCGAAGTATCTCAAAAGAATATGTTATATCGGAAATTGCGGGTATATTTTCAAGTACGCATTTGCCGCGCACGAGTACACAGGCGTATATTATAGGCAGAGCCGCGTTCTTCGAGCCGGATATCTCGACCTGACCGAAAAGCGGATTGCCGCCGTTTACAATTATTTTTTCCATTAAACAACCAAGCCTTTCATTTTACAGCTAAGGCGATATACAGAGAGATATTTTGACTGCGAAAAAACAAGGTGCGAAAACATCTCACCTGCTATATTATAACAGTTAATGCACAATAATGAAAGAGATTTTTCGAGGATTTTCATAAAATTAATACTTCATGACAGTTCTGCACATTTTACGTCATTTTGAAAGTCATTTTTTCGTATAAATCGTACCATCTATGGCATTATATATAAGCTCTCCGGCGTTGTCCGTGACTACCTTCATGCACGGGATAAGACAAAAATCCTCGTTTTCCCCGTAGGTATAAAGGGAATAGCACTTCTCGATAGCCTTTATTGTGACTTCATCCTCCGACGCTCCGAGTTCCTTTTTCACATTAAACAGTATATTTATAATGTCACACAGTTGTGCGGAATATGAGTCTCCGATGGTAAGAAAACACCACGTTCCCGACGCCGATATGACTTCCCCGCCCTCGACCGTGCAGAAAACCTTGTTGTCGTTCACCTCGACCCCGCCGATGCTTCTCGAACACAGCGCGTAGTATTTGCCGCCGTTTTCCCATATTCTCTCAACCGAGGTGATAATGTCCATGCTTCCGCCGACCTTGAATTCCTCGCTTCCGCGCTCCATGAAATCGGTGACGACTGAGGTTATCTCGGCTATTTTCTGCTCGCTCGGACGTTCGGAGAAGTTGTCGGCAATGACCGCGTCTGTTACGTTTTCGGTTTTTCCGCTCCTTGTGTATCTGAACGAAAAGCCGCCGCCGAACTCGAATCTCGCTCCGTTGTCCATTACGATAAGCTCTCCCTCGGGAATAGCGAAAACGTATTTCACCTTTTCCCCAGAGAGAAGTCCCGCTACCGTGGTATTGTAGTCTCCGGTGTTGCAGACGTATACGCTTCCGCGCTCCTTTTTCGTTCCGACAAGCTCACGGTCTATCTTAATGTTCGACTCCGCGAGTATCTTTACTATGTCGTCGGCTGCTTTTCCGGGAAGGTAGAATATCTCGCTCCGCAGCTTGAATATTACTCCCGTTACTATAAGGCACGACAGCACCAGGATAACGACAAGCACATTCAGTATTTTTTTGTGTTCCATATGCTTCCTTTAATTATAAACGCACTGCCATTCCGCGCTGACAGATTCCGACTGAAAATCGCTTCTGTAAACTACCGATGTGCGCGCGACGTGCTTTCCCTCGTTTTCCATGACGGAGATAAAGCTTTCCTCAAGCATGAGAATGTGTCTCTCGCCGAGGTTTCTCACAGAGACGGAGTAGAGCTTCATCTTTCTCAAAATGCCGTTTTCAAACTCCGCAGTGAACGCCGGCTCCATGTCGCATATTCTTATTCCGTTGAAGGCGTACATGAATTCAAGCGTCACCCTGCCCTCGCTGGAGGTAACGGAGTCAAGGTAAATCTCGCCGTCTCCCCCCGTGATGTTTCTGTTGAGCGAGCGGAAATACGTTATTATCGAGATTGACGCCTTTATATATTCCGCAAGCGACGGCTCTTCACTGTATCCGATGAAGTCTCCGAGACCTATTCCGCCGTCAGACGCAGAGTTGTATTCCACGCCCGATTCTCTGATATAAAGCGCGCCGTGAGTGTCGACATAGCTGTCCATTCCCTCTTCGTCAACGTGGGATGAGAGCAGCTTATCGGGGTTGAGCGCGAAAAATCTCATGAGGCTGCTTTTTTCTTCGTCCGTCATTTCCGTCTGGATGAGCGCGCCCGTGTTTCCCGTGATAAGGATATTTCTCGTTGCGATGTTGTCCGTGAATACCGGCTGACCGTTCGACATTTTGAAGGCGTACATATCCGCGCGGTACGAGTTCAGCATTTTTTCCGTGCTCTCGCCTGTGAGGATGCTCTCCGTTGTTCCCGTGTAGAACTTCACCTCACCGCTTTTGCTTTTCACGGCTATATCAATCTTGCCCGAGCCATCGGTGTTTGGTATGATGTACATCTCATATATATATGCCGACACCGTATCGCGCTCAGTCTCATCTCCGCGGGAAGCGTCCGCAAACACTCCGACAACGCAGTCGGGCAGCTCGCTGTGGTATCTCAAGTAAACCGAAATATCGCTCTCGGCAAGCAGTCTCCAGTCGGTACTGCTTCTCTCGATAAGGCAGTCGCTTTTCACTACCTCGGATATAACTCCCGACAGCTCACGGTAAATCTCCGCAAGAATATTCGCCGAGCCGGAAACTCCGAGCCGCTCACCGTCGTAGGTTATTCCGATAAACTCCGGCAGTATGAAGCGCGTTATATCAATGCTGTATTCGGTTTTTTCGGCGGTTATGGTGCTTAAATCAAATGGAACGAGCGACTGGCTTAGGTTCAGCATATAAACGATGCCGAGCACCATTACGACAAGCGAGACTGTCAGAACAGCGCATATCACGGTTTTTACGGTGTTTGCATTGCTATTATCGCTTTTTTTCGTCATTTTGGTTCCTTTTTCTCGGTCTTTATTCTGCACGCAACGGGAAGCTCTATGGTAACGGACGTGCCTTGTCCGAATACGCTGTCAACCTTTATGCTTCCTCCGTGCGCTTCAACAAGCTCCTTTGCAATGGCGAGCCCGAGTCCCGTACCGCCCGCGTCCTGATTTCGCGATTTTTCCACTCGGTAGAATCTCTCGAACAGGTGGGCTATGTCCTCCTGCGGTATTCCGATTCCGTTGTCACTTATGTTTATGATAACGCTGTCATGCTGCGTCTTCATCAGCTTTATGTCTATTTGACCGCCGTCGGGAGTGTATTTTATCGCATTTGAGATTATATTTATGACAACCTGCTCTATTCTCTGTCTGTCGGCGGTTATCTCGGGAAGATCTCTGTCGCAGCCGAAGGTTATCCTGTGTCCGTGCGCTTCGAGATCCCCTCTCATAACGTCGCAAAGTCTTCTCACCGACTGTCTGAGGTCGAATTTCTCTATGTTCCACTGCGTCTTTTTGTTGTCCAGTCTTGACAGTACGAGAAGGTCGGACACTATCCTCTTCATTCTGTCGCTCTCGGAGAGAACCATGTCGAGGAAGTAGCTGCGCGTCTCCTCGTCCATTTCTTCGTCCATCCGTATCGTTTCAGCCGCGCTCTTTATGGCGGTCAGCGGAGTTTTAAGCTCGTGCGAAACGTTAGCCACAAACTCGCGTCTGCTTTCGTCAAGCTCGAATCTGCCGGTGACGTCGTGGACTATGACAATGCATCCGACAGCGGTCTTTTTTGCCTCGGCATACTTGAGCGGTGCGCAGCTTACGTCATACACACGGTCGCCGCATATCCTGTCGCGGAACACAAAGCCGTCCTTCGTACTCTCAACCTCAGCGTCGGGAGAGGTCAGCTCAAACACTCCGCCCTTGTCAGTCAGCGGAACGTCAAGAAGCTCAAAGCATTTTTCTATTGTCAGCTTTCCGACGGACGAGCCGAACAATGCTCCCGCGCTGTTGTTTGACTGCATTACCGCTCCGCCCTCGGTGAAGGCAATGACGGGGTCACGCAGGCAGGAGAGTACGGTTTCGAGTTTTTCTCGCTCTCCATCGACTTCCTCAAGCGTAGTGCGCAGTCTTTCCCTCATGTAGTTGAAGTTTTCTGCAAGCACGCCGATTTCGTCCTCCGAGCGCACCTCTATCTCATGCGAGAATTCCCCCGACGCCACAAGCTGAGTACCGTAGGTCAGGCTTTGCAGAGGGGACGAGATGGACTTCGCGAGGAAGAACGACAGCAGCACCGCTATGAATATTCCGATAAGCATCGCCTGGAATACAATGCGGTAGAGCACGCTGTTGAGCTGTCTCATCTCACCGAGGGAGTCTATGATATAAACTATAACGTCGTCCGCGCTGTCACCGTCAACGGATATTCTCACCGCCCAGTCGGAGCTGTCCATGCTTCCCGAGCTGCTGTTTTCCCCGCTTCCGCTAATCGCAGTGAGAAGGTTCGGCGTTATCTTCAGCGTTGAGCCGAGAGTGATATCCGAGCCGGAGAGCATTTCCCCGTCAAGGTTCAAAACGAAATAATTGCGGTTTTTGTCGATTCCGAGTATACTGCCGTATGAAGCGAGGACGTTTTTCATTTCTGATGCGGGACGTTCGCTCTGCGCGGCTTGTTTCAGCTCCGGCATGAGGATTCCGCCCTCGTCAAAGCATTCCGTCATCTGCTCCGCGAAGTTTTCGACATAGTAAGACGTAACTCCGCTGAGAAGTATCGCGCCGACGGAGCACATAACGGCTATGATAAACACAAGAAGTATTAAAACTATCTTGAAATACAGACTTTTGAACATAGGGGCGGCTTATCTTTTGCAGAGGTAGTAGCCTACGCCGCGTTTTGTCATGAGGTATTCGGGATGCGCGGGATCGGATTCTATTTTCTTGCGTATTCTGTTCACCGTAACGTCAACCGTGCGTATATCTCCGAAGTAGTCGTCGTAGCCCCATATCTTCTCAAGCAGATCCTCGCGCGAAAAAGCCTGTCCGAGGTTCTCCGCAAGGAACAGAATGAGGTTGTAGTCTTTTTTCGACATCTCGATTGGTTCTCCGCTTTTCTCGACGGAATAGTGAGCTTTGTCTATGGTCAGTTCTCCCACGGTGATTATATCGGGGTCGGTTTTCTCTCCCGTCACAACTTCTCCCGATGAGCGGCGTATGTTCGCTTTTATCCTTGCTTTAAGCTCCGGGAATGAGAAAGGCTTTGTCACATAGTCGTCCCCGCCGGTTTCAAGTCCGAGAATGCGGTCCTTTTCCTCCTCGCGCGCCGTCACAAAGATTATCGGGACCTGACTCTTGCGGCGTATTCTCTCGCACACGTCAAATCCGTTCATCTTCGGCAGCATTATGTCAAGCAGTATCAGGTCATATCCGCCTTGCAGTCCCATTTTAAGTCCTTCTTCGCCGTCGGAGGCTATATCACAGTCGTAGCCGTCTTTTCTTATATTATAAGCGAGTACCTGAGCAATGTTGCGCTCGTCCTCGACTACAAGTATTTTCTTCTTTTTGTCGTTGTTTTCCATACTTTTAGGCTCCTTTCCGCTTAATCAAATATGTTCGCCGTCTTTATCTCCCCGCCCTGCATCTCCGACAGAAGCACCGCCATTCTCTCCGAGTTCCAGCAGTCCTCGAGGAATATCGTCACATAGTCACGTTCTTCAAGCAGCGTGCGCATCTCTTCCACAATTCCGTCGGGATATGACGCGCCGTTCACCGTGTAGTCGGGTTTTATAGCATAATATCCCCTCTCGAGAAGCCAAGCGTCAAGCTCGTCGTTGCCGGTTGTGAGCGTGTATCTCGTCACCTTTCCCGTGAGCTTTTTCAGCCTTGCGTTCAGCGAATCGAGATATGCCGCGATTATATCAGCCGTATCGGTTTTGCTCTCCTCCGCGTTGAATTCGGGAAGCGCGAGACAGTACCCGCCGTCAGCAGCAAGCTCTATGATACGCTCGTCACTTGCAGCCTCACTCACGAAATATGTGTAGTCAAGTCCGTAGTAATCAAGATTGCCGCGTGCGGGGAAATATGCTTCGCTGTCGTCGGGCGTCGAGCAGAAAAGGTATATCTTCTTCACGGTGGCGGTATTGTCGGCTGTGTTCTGTTCGGGACTATCGTTTGTCGTGCTCTGCTCACTCTCGGTGTACGAATGAAGCAGCTCGGTGAGAGAGAAAATCATGTTTTCGTCATAGAAGCGTATGCCGACTTTTCCCTCGCCTTTGTCGTAGTATTCGTAGGAAATGCCGAGAGCCTGCGCCGTTTCCTCAGCGTCAAGGTAAAACACCCCTGCGTCACGGAAAACGTCAATGTTCTCGATAATCTCACCGTTCATCGCCGCCGCTCTTTCCATGAACAGCACGGAGATATAGTTCCGCGTGACGGTGTTCATCAAAAAGAGGTTGCCGTCGTTCGGATATGTGAGCGAGATATAGTCAAGCATGGTAAACACCTCGGCGGGAACGTAGTTTTTTCCGTCTCTCACGATAAGCGGCGACACAGTGTCCTTGTACCATTTCTCGTCGTTGACTATAATTGTGGGCAGCTCTTTTTCTCCCGCAGCGTATGCCGATGTGACAAGCAGTGTGAGCACAACCGTAACTGCCGCAAGAGCGCATGAGAGTATCTTTTTCATTCAGCATTCTCCGTATCCGTAAATGTCGGGCGATAATATGCTACCGCGAGGTCGACTACCATTCCGTAGCTGCGCGAGCCTTCGACAGTTCCCTGACTTTTGAGATATCCGTTGTTCACCGCGTCGCTCACGTCAGCCGCCTTGCTTTCACGATACTTGTCGAAGAACACGCTGTAGCAGTTGAGGTCGTATCTTACTCTGAGGTCCAGCGCTCTCACAGCCTTTGCGTACAGTGTGGGAGACGCCTTATACAAGGGGGATATGAGATACTCGTACATATTGATGTATCCCGAATACTGCATATACGGGTCGTCGGAGTTAATGCAGACAAGGTACGCGATGAAGTTAGCCTCGTTTTCGCGCGCCACACCTCTCTGATGAGCCATTTCATGCGCTGTAGTATAGACGTTCACAAAATAGGGATAGTTCGTGTTGAGGTTCGCTTCTCCTGTGAAAAATGTGTACACTCCCGAGATATGCGTGTATGTCATTATACTCGACAGCATTATCTCCTTCACCGGCGCGTTCAGCTTCTGTATGAATCCGTATTCGTCCGAGAGCTTTTCGTATGCTTCGGTGCAAAGCTTCACTGTCTCGTCGTGAGAATACGGTCGGAGAGAGCCTTTGTCCTGCACGATAATAACGTCGTCCACAAGGGAGTTGAGCTTGTCTATCACTATGGATATCGTCTCGTACAGCTCTTCTCCCGTCACGTCTTCGCGGTCTATGCCGAGCCTTTTGTCAAGAGTGTCCGTGCGGTAGCTTACGCCGAAATTGAAGACGAACACAGAATACACAAGGAGCAGTATCGACAGCATTCCCGTAACGCAGCGAACGAGATAACGGTTGCCCCTCTGCGCCGCTCTCACAGCGTACACGATAACGCAGACGAGGATTATGGGGCTTGATATCACTATAGTCTCGGCAAGCGAAAACTGGAAGAACGACGTGAGGTGAGCCGTAAAAGCGCGCAGTACGGAGGAAACATTGTCGCTCCAGAAATTAGCAAAATCAGTCGAGCATATAGCCGTAATCTGCACTGCCGCCGCGATTATTCCGAGGAGTGCGAAGACCCACGCAAACGCCGGAGTGTAATTTTTAATTTTCTTAATCATATATCAGCCTTATTGAGAATATTGTTTATGTCGTCAAAACCGATGCTCCGCGCGAGATTCACCATATCTTCGGGAAGAGGGGCGGTCACTTTCATCTCTCGTCCGTCAATGGGATGCGGGAACGATGTTCTCCATGAATGCAGTGCGTGGCGGGAGATATCGTTGCTTTCCCTGCCGTAGAGCGAATCTCCGATTATGGGACAGCCGACCGACGCGAAATGCACCCTTATCTGGTGTGTCCTTCCCGTGACAGGGTACGCCGCGGCTATGCATTTTCCGTTTTTTTCGCATATCACGCGGTATTTTGTCACGGCAGGCTTTGCGTCATGTGCGTCGGGGGAACAAACCTCGCGCTCGATTATGCTGTTGTCGCGGCGGTGCATATATGTTTCAATCACGCCTTCCCGCTGAGACGGAGTCTTGTCGAGCATCGCTATGTACGTCTTGTGTATGTCTCCGTTCACCATCGAGGAATACAGCTTATACGACGCGTCCTTTGTGTTGGCGGTGAGCATACATCCGCTCGTGTCACGGTCGAGCCTGTTCACGGGTCTGAAAACATATGTCGAGCCCTTGTATCTGTACGCAAGAGCGTTCGCCACGGTGTCGAGCTTGTGTCCGAGGGAGGGATGAGCAGGCATATTGTAAGGCTTGTTCACGGCGGTGAGGTATTCGTCCTCGTACAGCACCTCTATCGGAAGCTCCGTGGGGATAATGTACGGGCTTACGTCGTCGGGCTTGTCCTCGATTGCAAGGGAGAGCACGTCGCCTTTTTTCAGCACATAGCGCACCGTGACCCACTCGCCGTTGACCTTAATTCCGTCCGGGGAGAACTTGAGCTTTTTTATGAGGTTCATCGAATATCCAAGGTCTTTTTTCAGCACCTCGCGTATTAGTTTTCCCTCATAGTTGTTATTTATTATGATATCCATTAATCCTCAAGCTGTCTCCAGTAGCTGTAGAACGCGATAACCGTGCGCTCTTCTCCTCCGTGCTCGATGTCGTGCGCTGTAATTACAACTCCCTCGAGAGACATAAGCTCCCACGCGTGAAGGTCGTCTATCTTCATTCTCATGAGAACGTCCTGGCTGGAGTATATGAGAAGCTCGTCGTCCTTCTTGATTATAGCGCCGCTTTTGCCGACTACCTCTTCGATTCCGTCCCTTCTCTCGGTGACGCACTTTATGCTTCTGCCGTCAAGATAGTTCGCTAAATCGCGTTTATATCTTTTGCTGTCTATGTTTTTGCACTTTGTCCATTTCTTTGTTTTTTTTAGCATCTTTTCACCAAATAAATGTTAACAATTTGTGTTATACGCCGAAATTCACGAAATTTTAAAAAAAGTATTGCAAAACTCAAAAATTAAGGATATTATTAATAGACTATGTGAACTGTATTAATATGAGTTTACTTATTGATACTTTTCGCGTGTTCGTGAAACGGAATACTTACCATACAGTCTAATTATAGCACAAAAGAAACTCCGTGTGAAGAAAAATCATGAATTTTTACATAATAATACAATACACGGACCTGTCTCTTTGCTCTCCGAACGAAGCAAAGGAATAAATTACCCCAATCGGTAAAATTCGCAAGAAAGGTATGTGACTATTATGCTTCCGCTTGATAAACTCACACCTGCGGCTTCCACTGCCATAAAGGACGGCGGCTTATCGCTCGACGACATGACGGTTGCAGTACGAATGGACCTTGATCTCGACGGAAACTTCGGTGAGGCATGGCTCGTCTACGAAAAGGACAAGCGCATTATCCACCGTCTCGTTGCTGACCCCGACTCCATCCCGCAGCAAAAGCACAAGCATTCCCGTGACTATGACGATTTCGGCAAAATACCAGACGCCGAATATGTCAAGTACGTCGACTCGTTCTCAATGGATTACAACTCCGATTTGACGGTCGACACGTGTATGTCCTCGAACAGACTTCTTGTATTCGAGCACAAAACTCTCCGCCCGGAAATATCGGAGGATCTCGAAAAAGAAGAGCGCGACCGCATCTCCGAAGAATGGAACCGTGACGCGGTAACAAGAATCAAGGCATACTGCACCAACGCAAAACGTCAAAAGCTGTTCGCGTTCTGTGAAATAATCGACAGATTCCTGCGCGGTCAGGACATCACCGACGACGACCAGATATTCGAGCAGTTCAACGCCAAGTGTCCGAAGTGCGGTCAGGTATACGAAAACCAGTACCGCAGAGTCTGCACGCACTGCCAGAAGAAGGGCGCGGTTATAGAGAGACTTCTCGCGTTCCTCATTCCCTATAAGGCTCAGGCGGCGGCTGTCATCCTCTGTATGCTCGCAAGCTCCGGCATTTCGCTTATCTCACCTATCATAAACGGTCGTATACTGTACGATAACGTTATCAGCTCCTCAGGTAAGTGGCATACGGTTGAAAAGCTGTTCATCGTCCTCTCGGTAATCGTAGCTCTCGCGCTCGTTTCTCTGGGTATCAACATCATCCAGAACCGCGCGAACGCAAAGCTGTCGACGAGAATGACCAACAAAATGAAGCAGAATGTGTTCGACGCTCTCATGGGTCTGTCGCTCTCCTACTTCAACAACCAGTCCACAGGCAGACTTATCAACCGCGTAAACTATGACGCCGACAGAATCCGCAGCTTCTACATAGACGGTGTGCCGAACTTCGTCATAAACGCGCTGAACTTTATCGGTCTGACGTTCTTCCTCTTCTCGCTGAACTGGAAGCTCACGCTCATGGTATTCGTGCCCGTGCCGATTATAGTTATCATATTCCGCGTAATGCTCCCGAAGCTGTGGAGAATGTACTCCAAGCAGTGGAGAGCTTCCTCCTCGATGAACTCAATGCTCGGCGACTCGCTCAACGGTATCAGAGTAGTAAAAGCGTTCGCCAAGGAAGCTGAGGAAACTCACCGCTTCTACAAATACTCCGACAGACTCTTTAACGCAAACCTCAAGGTTAACATCACCTCGCTTACAATATTCCCCGTAGTCAGCCTTCTTATCGGTATGTCCTCACAGATGATCTGGGGCTTCGGCGGTCTTTCCGTCATGGGTGAGCAGATGACATACGGTGAATTCACCACATACCTCGGATATATCGGAATGATATTCGGTCCTCTCCAGTTCTTCTCGACATTCACAAACCTCATCACCGACACCATCAACGCCGCGCAGAGAATGTTTGAGATACTCGACATGGTTCCCGACGTAATGAACGCACCCGACGCTGTCGAAAAGCCGGAGTTCAAGGGAGACATCGAGTTCAAGGACGTTTCCTTCCACTACAACCCGAACAGACCCATTCTGAAGGATGTCAACATCAAGATTCATCCCGGAGACAACATCGGTCTTGTAGGTCATACGGGAAGCGGCAAGAGCACCATAGTAAACCTTATCACGCGTATGTACGACCCCATCTCTGGTCAGATCCTGATAGACGGCATGGATTTAAAGAAGATTAAAATCTCGTCCATCAGACATAATATCGCAATCGTATCGCAGGAGATATTCCTCTTCCGCGGAACTATTGCCGACAACATCCGTTATGCCCGTCCGGACGCTACAATGGAAGAGGTAATAGCAGCGGCAAAGGCAGCCAACGCTCACGACTTCATAGTGCGTCTCCCCGAAGGCTATGAGACGGAAGTAGGTTCGGGAAGCCGTTCCCTCTCCGGCGGTGAAAGACAGCGTGTTTCCATAGCAAGAGCGCTTCTCATGTCCCCGTCCATCCTCATTCTCGACGAGGCTACTGCGGCTATGGACACCGAAACCGAAAGACTTATCGGCGACGCTCTCTCCAAGCTTGTTGAAGGACGCACCTGCATAACGATAGCGCACAGACTTTCCACACTCAAGGACTGCAACTACCTGTTTGTAATCGAAAACGGTGAAATCGCGGAAGAAGGACCTCCGGCAGATCTGCTTGCAAAGGGCGGAGTTTACTACAGACTGTACAAGCTCCAGGCAGAAGCTATGAAGAAAGTCCTCGCGGGAATGTAACTCCGAATACAGTATGAAAGGATAGGTTAGTATTATGGCAACCAAGGAAAAAGATACCGTAAAAACTGCGGATAATAATAAAGCCGAAGAAAAAAAGCTCCAGAACAAGGCTGAAGACAAAAAAGCCGAAGAAAAAAAGACTGAGAGCGCGGAGGACACCGAGGAAGTAAACGCCGACGACCTCTTCAAGCACAGAGAATCCATCACGATGACTCCCGAAAACTCATGGTTCTCACTTTCCGCCGGCGGTCTTATCTCGCTTAAGATAATCAACGCCGAGGGAAACGAAGAATTCTTTGAAAGAGTGGTTATCCGCCGCTCATTCCCTGTTACCGCTCCCGACGAATTTCTCTCCGTAAGAGAGCCCGACTCACGCATAAAGGGACGCGGAGCCGAAATCGGAATGATTCGCAACGTCAACATTTTCGACAAGGACACTGTAAAGCTCATAAACGACGAGCTTGAAGTCCGCTATTTCACACCCGAGATAAAGAAGATAACCTCCGCGAAGGAAAAGTTCGGTTACACCTACTGGGAAGCCGAAACCACCGCGGGAAACGCTTCCATCGTTCTGAACAACCCCTTCTCAAACATCCGCGTCCTTGAGGACATGAGAATATTCATCTCCGACATGGACGGCAACTGCTTCGTCATCCCCGACCCGTCAAAGCTCGACAAGCTGAGCTACAAGTACATAGAAATCTATATCTGAGCCGTACCAAAAATCAGACACCCAGAAAGGCAGTCAAATTATGAAGCTGATGTACGATTTGCCCGAGCTTGACAAAGCAGCCTATGACTCTTATGCCGAGGCGGGCGAAAAACTAATGTATGTTGTTCCGTTCAACGTACTTGAGGACAAATTTGTTGACGGCTGGACTATAGTAACGGACAGAAGAATCCTTTGCACACTCCGCGGAAAGATAATAAACGAGATTGACCTCTCGCATTGCGGTATCTTCTCCACGGAAGTGCTCTACGGTAACTGTGCGTTCTACGCCGAGGTTGACGGTATCACAACTCTCGTATGCCGATTCCTCAGCGGACGAAATCTGCCGAGATATTCAGTCCTCGTTCACGCGTGCGAAGACCTTGCAAAGAAACGCCGCGAACAAAAAGCTCCCGGTGAGCCTGTCACAAACGACGACCCCGAGAGATTCTGCCCCAAGTGCGGACGCCCCTTCATTCATGGAACGAAGCTCTGTCCGTTCTGCCGCAACACCAAGGAAGTTTACAAAAAGCTCTGGGGACTTACAAAGGGTCTGCGCCTTATGCTGTTCTTCCCGCTGTTCGTCTCCGTATTCTCGCTGATAATTCAGTTCGTTCTCCCCGCAATTCAGAAGGTCGCCGTCAACGATTACCTGACAAACGAATCCATACGTCCGGTAAACTCCTTCAGCGACCCTCACCTCCACGCTTTTATCGCAATATTCATAGCAATCATCTCAATTGACCTTGTACAGCGTATTCTCGGCGTGATACAGAGCAGAATGTCCGCCATCTCCGGCAACAAGTTCACTCTGATGATGCGTACCCTCCTTTACGAGAAGATATCCACCCTTTCCGTCTCGTCCATTCAGCGTAAGTCAACGGGCGACCTCATGGGAAGAATCACCGGCGACGTCAACGTTGTACAGGACTTCATGACGAACCAGCTCCCCAGCCTCTTTACACAGGGCGCGTCGTTCATCCTCGCTCTTGTGTTCCTGCTCATTCTCAATCCGCTTATGAGCTTGTTCGTATTTGTTCCGATTCCGCTTGTAATATATCTCGTGGCGAACTTCTGGAACACCATGCAGAACCTCAACCGCAAAAACTGGATTCTCGGACACCATGTAAACCTCTTCTTACAGGACGTTTTAAACGGTATCCGAGTAGTTAAGGCTTTCGGTAACGAGGACAGAGAAATCGAGACGTTCCACAAACGCACAAACCGCTCTGCAAAACAGTCGGAGTGCAACGCGCTTCTCTTTGATACAGTCTTCCCGCTTCTCGGATTTGCGGTGCGCTTCGGTTCATACCTTATTCTGTTCTACGGTAACTATCTCCTCTTCAAGGGAGTTATGAACTACGGTGATCTCCACCAGTTCAATTCGTATTCCAACATTATCTACGGTCCTCTGCTTTGGATAACGTTCATCCCGCGTAACATCTCGTCCTTCCTCACCTCTCTCGGTAAGATTCTTGAGATCCTCGAGGAACAGCCGGAAGTATCGGATATAGGTCTTCCTATTGATATTTCCATCGAAGGCGACGTTCAGTTCAAGAATGTAACATTCGGCTACGATACATACAACCCGGTTCTCGAGAACATCAACCTTGACATCAAGAAGGGCGAAATGATAGGTATCGTCGGTCACTCCGGCTCCGGTAAGACGACGCTTATAAACCTGCTCATGCGTTTGTATGACGTAACTGACGGCGCTATCGAAATAGACGGAGTAAACATCAAGGACATCTCACAGAACGCGCTCCGCTCACAGATAGGCGTAGTTCTTCAGGAGACGCACCTCTTCTCCGGCTCTATCAGAGACAACATCAAGTACGCTAAGCCTCACGCATCCGACGAGGAAGTTATAGCCGCAGCAAAGCTCGCAAACGCTCACGACTTCATAGTGAACCTCCCCGAGGGCTACAACACTATGGTCGGCGAAAAGGGTTATTCCCTCTCCGGCGGTGAAAGACAGCGTGTTGCAATAGCGCGTGCTCTTATCCACAACCCGAAGATACTCATCCTTGACGAAGCTACAGCCGCTCTTGACACCGAAACCGAAAAGCTCATTCAGGACGCTATAAACAAGCTTACCAAGGACAGAACATCGTTTGCGATTGCTCACCGTCTTTCCACACTCCGCAATGCCGACCGTCTTATAGTTCTTGACAAGGGTCATCTCGTTGAGTTCGGTACTCATCAGGAGCTTCTCGAACTCAAGGGCTTCTACTGGAGACTTGTCATGGCACAGCGTCAGGACTCCGGTATGCTTGAAAAGGCTGACAAAGCGGTAGCCGCAAAAGCTGCGAAATAAATATCGCTGCGAAATAACGTTCCTCCATAAACAGCACAAAACACCTCATCCGCACGGCATAAAGTCCGCGTTTGAGGTGTTTTTCGTTTCAGGAGTCAGTTCACTCCGGCGAGGGCGAGAAATTTTTTGTCCGACTGAATGGCGTGTGTCAGAAATTTTCCGTCGCGGAACAGTGCGTATGTCGTCACGGGAGAGGAAATATTCTGCGCCGTCTCTCGGCTTGTGATGTGTATGAGAGTCAGCTTTATCCCATGCTCATCGGCGGCTGCTTTCACGACGGGAACCCAGTAATACGTGAACGGACACTGGTCGGTGTAGTACAGCACAAATCCGTCTCCGTCTGTCCCGGGGTGTTTTGCGCATTCCCTGAATCTCGGCGGAACTGCATCCTGTTTCAAGGGAATATACATGAGCGTTATCCCGCAGTCGGACTTATCTGCAACCGTAAACCCCTTGTGTGCGAGATACTTCGGGTCGGAGAGAAACTCCTTTTTCCTGCCCTCGGACGAGAGAATGCAGACCCCGTTTTTGCCCTGTTTCTCCGCGTCACGCATACATTCCGCCAGCAGGTCGTTTGAGTAGCCGTGACCCTTCATCGCGCCCGCAATCCACAGGCAGTCAATGTACATATATTCCTCGGCTTCAATCGGAACCCACGCCATCTCAGCCGGAATGTACTCGATAAAGCATTTGCCGCGCTCCTCACTGCGATAGAAGACAAGCCCCTCGTCAAACCTTTCCGTCATCCAAGCCTTCTTTTCGAGGCTCTGCTTTCCCGACATTGCACAGCAGATATGCTCCTCCGCTATGTTGTCCTTTGTGATTCTTATGTAGTTCATTTTCCGCTCCTTCGGTGACATAATTCAGTGATTGTCCAAGGTTATTTTAAACTGTTTTTCTGCGCAGGTCAAGTATTTCGTTTGCCGGTTTTGGGAATACTCCGAATTTTCTATAGTAAAATTTTGTCGGACAATTGAACTTGACGGCGTTTTATGCTATAATTTAATTATCATGTGTATTTTTTAATAATTACTCTGCAACAGGAAGGTGAGACAAAATTTGAAGTATATCTACAAATACGTTAAGCCGTTTTTCGGGCGCATGATGTTCGGCTTTCTCGTTAAATTTGTAGGCACGATAATGGATTTATTCATTCCGATGCTTCTGTCCTACATAATCGACGACATAGTTCCGACCGGCTCAAAGACGCATATCGTGCTGTGCTGACTTGTTATGTTCGTGTGCGCTGTACTTGCGATAACGGGCAACGTAACAGCTAACCGCATGGCAGCTCTTGTAGCCCGTAACACCACTGAAAAAATCAGGAACGACCTATTCGAGAGGATTTCTTACCTTTCCGCAAGGCAGATTGACAAGTTCACCGTGCCGTCTCTCGAGTCAAGACTGACCTCCGACACATACAACATTCACCAGATGGTCGGCATGATACAACGCCTCGGAGTACGCGCTCCATGCCTGCTCATCGGAGGTATTGTGATAGCGTTCTCGCTTGAGCCTGTGCTGACTCTCGTGCTTATCGCAGTCATGCCGTTCATCACCACAGCGGTTTACTTCATCACAAAAAAAGGCGTACCGCTCTACACCGAACAGCAGACTGAAACCGACAACATGACGCGCGTAGTCCGTGAAAACGCTCAGGGTGTGAGAATTATCAAAGCTCTCGGCAAGGAAAGCACCGAAAAGGCACGCTTTGACGAGGCGAACATCGGACTGAACAGAGCCGAAAAGAAAGCCGCGCTCACCATGGGACTAACAAGCCCGATGATGAACCTTTTTTTAAACCTCGGACTTGTGGCGGTCATCGCTGTCGGAGCATACCGTGTCAACGCGGGAATATCCGAAACCGGCAAGATTATCGCCTTCACATCATATTTCACGATAATACTGAACGCGCTCATGAGCGTCACAAGAATTTTTATAAACTCCTCGCGCGGTATCGCCTCCGCTAATCGTATCGGAGAAGTCCTCGACACGCCGTACGACATGGAAGCCGACCCGTCGTACAAGCCGAAGGAATATCCAGCGGGCGAGCGTGTGCCTAAGATAGAGTTCGAGCATGTCTCCTTCTCCTACAACGGCATAAAGAACGACCTCGACGACGTATCGTTCAAGCTGTACGAAAACGAAACTCTCGGCATAATCGGACCGACGGGAGCAGGCAAAACCACACTGATTGCGCTCATGATGCGTCAGTACGATGTTGACAGCGGAAGAGTGCTTCTCGACGGTCGTGACGTTCGCTCCATGAACCGTGACGAGATATCGAAAAAATTCGGTGCGGCTTTCCAGAACGATTTTCTCTTCGCGGACACACTGCGCACTAACATAGCGTTCGGACGGGATCTCACGGATGAGCAGATACTGCACGGTGCGGAAAACGCTCAGGCAATGCAGTTCATCAACGAAAAGCCCGGCGGACTTGACTTTGAGCTTACGATAAAGGGCGCGAACCTCTCGGGAGGACAGAAGCAGAGGGTAATTCTCAGCCGCGCTCTCTCGGGTAAGCCTGAAATACTTGTGCTCGACGACTCCTCCAGTGCTCTCGACTATGCCACCGACGCGAAGCTGAGAAAAGCAATACGAGAAAACTACAGCGGCGAGACTACATCCGTCATTGTTGCTCAGCGTATTTCCTCGATAAAGCACAGCGACCTCATTCTCGTAATTGAGGACGGTCGTATCACGGGAAGCGGATGTCACGATGAGCTTATGAAGTCGTGCGAGCTGTACAAAGAAATCAGCGAATCGCAGATGGGAGGTGCTCTGCTTGAATAGAGGTGTAAAAGTTACACGTCCGGAAGATGTAGTCGTCGGAAATATGCCGAAAAAGCGTCTCAAGGTACTGCTGAGGCTCGGCAAGTATATGTACCGCTTCAAGTGGGGATATCTCGCGGCGATTTTAATATCTATCGTCTCAAACCTGCTCTCGCTTATCGGACCGAAGCTCTCGGGTGAAGCAATTGACGCTATCGGAATACACGCGGGAGAAGCGGACTTTACGGTTGTGGCGCAGAAATGCATACTCATGGTAATATTCTACGCCGCGTCAAGCATACTCGCGTATCTCTTGCAGGTGGTTATGATAAACCTTTCCCGCGGAATCGTGCGCAACATGAGAGAGGACATTTTCGCAAAGCTCATGCGGATGAAGGTTGAGTATTTCGACAAGAACCAGACGGGAGACATAATATCGCGCATATCATACGACATCGACACTATTAACTCAACCCTCTCCACCGACCTTGTGCAGATAGCGTCAAGCGTTGTCACTGTCGCCGGCTCTCTTATAATGATGCTGACTATTTCCCCCCGCCTCTGCCTTGTGTTCGCGGTGACAGTTCCCCTCTCAATTCTCACTACGGGCAAGATGGCGCACAAGTTCCGTCCTCTGTTCCGTGCGAGAAGCGGCAAACTCGGCGAGCTTAACGGATATGCGGAGGAATGCCTGAGCGGTCAGAAGACGGTACGCGCGTACAGTGAAGAGAAAACCATGATAAAGCGATTCGCGGGAAAGAACAAGAACGCCGCCGACGCCTACTACAACGCGGACTACCACGGCACTCTCGTAGGTCCTACCGTCAACTTTATCAACAACATCTCGCTCACCCTCGTCTCGGTTTTCGGCTCACTGCTGTACCTCTCGGGAAAAATCTCGATAGGCAACGTATCGTCGTATGTGCTCTACTCACGCAAGTTCAGCGGACCTATCAACGAGACTGCAAACATCCTGAACGAGCTTCAATCAGCGGCAGCGGCGGCAGAGAGAGTTTTCCGTCTCCTTGACGAAGAGGAAGAGAGCCCCGACGACAATGACGCTGCCGTATTCACAGGGGACAAGACAAAGCCCGGCATATTCGTCACCGGAAAGGTTGACGCGGAGCACGTTAACTTCGGCTACAACCCCGAGCATCAGATAATCCACGACCTCATGATGAACATCACTCCCGGAACGACAGCTGCAATCGTAGGACCTACAGGAGCGGGAAAAACCACGATAATCAACCTGCTTATGCGCTTCTACGACCCCGATTCCGGCAGGATAACGCTTGAAGACCACGACATACTACACTCCGCGAGAAAGAGCGTGCGCCGTGCATACACTATGGTACTGCAAGACACATGGCTGTTCAGCGGAACGATAGCCGAAAACATAGCTTACGGCTCAGACAGAGAGGTATCGCGCGAGGAAATAGAGAAAGCCGCAAAAGCCGCGGGCATCCACTCGTTCATCAAAGGCTTGCCCGAGGGATACGACACTTTGCTCACAGACGAGGGCGTGAATATCTCGAAGGGACAGAAGCAGCTCATCACCATTGCCCGCGCCATGATATCGTCCTCTCCCGTGCTCATCCTTGACGAGGCTACCTCAAACGTAGACAGCATGACGGAGATGAGAATCCAGCGTGCGATGAACGAGCTTATGAGCAAAAAGACGTCGATAGTCATAGCTCACCGCCTCTCTACCGTGCGCAATGCCGATGTGATTTTCGTTCTGCACGACGGAAGAGTGATAGAGCACGGCAGTCACGATTCTCTCATGGCACAGAAGGGATTCTACTATTCTTTGCATAACGCGCAGTTTTCGTGAAATTATTATTGATTTTCACAAACTTGTGTGATAAAATATGCTTAACCTAAATTAATTTAAACCTTTGGAGGTACAAAATGAAAATCACGGTTTGGAATGAATTTGCTCACGAAAAAATCGACGAAGCCGTCAAAGCCATATATCCCGACGGTATCCATATGTGCATCAAGCATTTCCTCGAGGAAGCAGGCTACGAAGTAAGAACCGCTACCCTTGACGATCCCGAATGCGGACTTACCGAAGAGGTTCTGAACGACACAGACGTTCTCTTCTGGTGGGGTCACATGAGACACGGCGATGTTCCCGACGCTGTTGTTGAGAGAGTATGCCGCCACGTATACGAAGGAATGGGACTTGTTGTTCTCCACTCCGGTCACGCGTCAAAGGTATTCCAGAGACTTTGCGGAACACCGTCCTGCGACCTCAAGTGGCGTGAATCCGGCGACAAGGAAATCCTTTGGGTTATAGAGCAGGGTCATCCCATCACTGAAGGCATCGACGAAAAGATAGTTCTCGAGCACGAAGAAACCTACGGCGAACACTTCAGAGTACCCGCACCGGACGAGCTTCTCTTCATCAGCTGGTTCACAGGCGGCGAAGTATTCCGCAGCGGATGCGTTTACAAGAGAGGACGCGGCAAGATATTCTACTTCCGTCCGGGTCACGAATCCGTTCCGACCTACTACAACAAGGATGTTCAGAAGGTTCTCATAAACGCGGCGAAGTACGTTTGCTCCACAAAGTCCAACTCCTACAAGTACGGCTGGGTTCCCCCGACAGTCGAAGAAAAGTAATTTAACAAGCACAAAAAAGGAACTGTACCGATTTATCTCGGATTGCAGTTCCTTTTGTTATGCTTATTTCAGTTTATCTGTCGATGTCGGCGATAACGCTCATTGTGGTTGTAACGCCTGCGGAGTTTTCTTCAACCATTGCGTTGTAGTCAGCTTCCTTCATGGCAGTCTTTGCGGTTTCCTTCCATGAGCAGGAGCTGCCCTCGCCTACGTAATACATGATGTGCCAGCCGTATGAGGAGGACTCAACAATGCCGCTGTCTCCCGGAACTCTTGCGTCGTCGAAGAGCCATGCGTTGAACTCGTTTGCTGTCGAGCCGAGAGTAACGTTTTCGTAGAGACCGCCGTTGTCCTTTGAGCCTGTGTCAGAGCTGTATTCTGCGGCGAGAGTCTTGAATGCGTCCTCGGAGAAGTTCTGCGCCTGAAGCTCTGCGTAAACGTCCTGAGCCTTGGAGTCGTCGGTGTAGTCGTCCTTGGAGAAGAGGATATGTCTTACGTTTCTTGTAGGAGTTTCGTCTCTGTAGGAGGACTTTGTAAGGCAGTAGATAGCGTAGGAGGAATCGCCCTCTTCAGCTGCTGTGTAAACGTCGCCGGGCTTTGCGGAGAACGCCCAGTCTGCTACGGAGGAGATTGCGGAAGCGAGAGCGTGTCTTGTGTATGCGCCTTCAACTGCGGTGTCGATGTCGCTGTCTTCCATGCCGAGTGTGTTCTTCATGTAGTCGCGGATGAGGGAGAGGTATTCGTCTTCGCTCTTTGCGGCGAGAATATTCTGAGCGGCTTCATATGCGGCTGCCGTAGCTGTTGTGGTGTCGCCTACAGGATTGCCGTCAGTGTCCTTTTCCATGAAGTCGGTGGAATTGACAGTGTAAACGTAGTAGTCAACGCCTTCAAACGCGTCTGTGTTAGCTGAATAGTAGCTTTCAAGCTGGTCGTCGGTGTAGGTCAGACCATTCTGATACTGTGTGGAGTACTTTGAAGCGAGAGCTGCAAGCTCCATGCACTTTCTTGCGTCCTTTTCGTTAACGCCTGCACCCGTCATAGCGGTGAGGTACTGACCTAAAGTGTAGCCGTAGCTTTCGGCCGCTGTCTTCATCTGCTCGATTGTTGAGTCGATTGTAGAATAGTCGCTGTCGTCAAGAGAAACACCGGCAGCCTTTGCACCTTCGCAGAGCGCGAGAAGCTGTGTAGCGTAGTCCTGTGTCATTGCGGAGAAGTAGTCGAACCATGTGCCGTTAGCTTCGTTAGTGAACGAGCAAGCCTGATCCTTGAGCTTCTTTGATGTGTCGACGCCGAGATAGCTGAGGTAGCTGTAATATGTCTGGTAGTTCTGGTTGAAGTAATATGCCATCATAGTGCCGGAGATTTCATAGTTTTCGCTCTTGGCTGCTGTTTTGGAGCGAAGAATTACGCCGCTGTCAGCAAGACGTGCGTAAGCAACAAGTCCGATAACGATAACTGCCGCAAGGATAACGCATATCGTCGTTATTATCGACTTTTTCTTTTCTGACTTCTGTTCTGCTGTCAAAGTCTTGTTTTGATTACCCATTTTCAGGTAACTCCTTTCGATTCTTCTTAAATGTACGAAAAAAATTCGGGTCATTGGCGTGATAATCTCATGCGTCCAAAAACCGACTGATTCATTTTGTTATTATAGCACATTCCTCGCTTCATTTCAATCATTATTGAAAAATTTCAGCTTTTCCGCGAATAATATTCACCTGATTTTCACTTGGATTCTTGACATTTCACGCGTCCGGTGATAAAATACAGATGGTTAGCAATGCCTAACTTGAATATTCTTCCATGAGGCTTTTAATATGAAAAAAACAACTCTCAAAATTGACGGAATGATGTGCGGAATGTGCGAGGCTCATATAAACGACGCGATACGAGCAGCATTCCCGATAAAAAAGGTAAGCTCCTCACACTCAAAGGGCGAATGCGTGATAATCAGCGAGGTCGAGCTTGACAGCGCAAAAATAGCGGACGTGATAAAGAACACCGGCTACACTCTTGTTTCGTCAAGCTCTGAGCCGTATGAGAAAAAAGGTCTGTTCTCCTTCCTCGGCAAATAAGTAGAGAAAACTCCGTCACCGTGAAATAATCATGGCGTCGGAGCTTTATTTTTATCTGAATCTCTTTTTTATTTCGTCAAGGTCGTGTATCATCTTTCTCGCGCAGTCAGACAGATACGCACCGGCAAACGACGTTATGGCACCGCACAGGCTCGGAATGCTGAAATTCTTCTCCGCAATGCAGCTGTACACCGTGAAAGCAAGAAGCGCGGCTCCCGCTAAGATGAACACGGCTTCGGCGGCGGGCAGGAACGAACCGTATGGCTTGTGTATCAAATCAAGCGGCTCATCCATCGGAAGCTCTACCTCGCTGTAGCCTTCTTCCTCGTGGGTCACAGACTCGGCTTCGGCAGCTTTTTTCGCTTCACGCTCTTCCTTTTCGCGGAGCTTTTTCTTGTCGTGAATCTCGCATATCTTAAGGAGATATTCCATGCCGCCGTCCGTTACACCCGCGTTTCTGAGGTTACGCTCGTTCTGTATCAGTCTTCTGACAGCCGATGATGTCGACGCGTCCATGAATTTCACAAAAGGCAGTATTATCTTCTTACATTTATCGCAAAGTCTGGTTTTGTCCTCGGGGTCTATATCGCACCCGCAGTTATAGCATTTTGACACGTCTCATCACCTCAATATTAATATTCTGTGAACTGCACAATTCGACAGCATTCGCTTACTTTTGATTATACCACATTTTCATATGTTTTAGCAATACAAAATCAAAAAAATCCCACATTTCGGCTATGTAATACAGAATATGGCGGTGTGGGACTTTTTTGCGACTGTGCATATACTGTCATGGGATGAAAAATTTTTTCGCGGATGATATAATTTCTACAGTAAAACAAGGCGAAAGGAGGAAAACAAAAATGCTCGACAAAATCATAAGCTGGGCGGTGCCGTTTGTCTTAGGCAGCATAATCTCCGCTCTCACAACGTACATGAACCTCAGGCTGAGGAAGGTCAAAGCCATCGAGGACGGAGTTCAGTGCCTTCTGAGAGCCGAGATAATCTCATATCACGAGAGATATTACACCGTCGGCGCTTGTCCCGTATATGCAAAGGAAGCGCTCAGAAGAATATACGACGCGTACCACAAACTCGGCGGGAATGACGTCGCGACAAGCTTATACGAAAAAACTCTGGAGCTGCCGGAGATAACAAAGTGAGGACAACAAAATGAAAATGCCATATGACGGGGACTTCCGCGTTGCAAGCGAATACGGCGCAAGGATTGACCCGATAAACGGAGAGAGTGCGTTCCACGGCGGAATTGATCTTGTTTCTCTCGGCTCAAGGGCGATAAAGTGCGTCGAGGACGGTATAGTTCTCCGCTCGCGAATCGTCACCGACAAGACAAACAGGACCTCAGAATGGGGCAACTACGTCTCGGTTCAGTCAGGCGAGCGAATTTACTACTACTGCCACATGAGCGAGAGGCTTGTTTCGGCGGGAGACCGAGTTCGTGCGGGAGACGTGCTCGGAATCGAAGGCTCGACAGGACGCTCGACGGGAAGCCATCTCCATCTTGAGGTGCGGACAGTAGACAAAACGCTCGACCCGACCAAAATTCTCGGAATACCGAACACGGCGGGATATATCTTTCGCAAGCCCGAAAAAACGGAAGAACCTCACGACTGGGCAAAGGACGCGGTGAGGTGGGCAGAGGACAGCGAAATCATGCAGGGCGACGGCAGAGGAAGCTTCCGTCTCGGAGACAATATCACGCGGGAGGAGTGCGCAGTCATGCTGTACCGTATGTTTACTCTCATAAACAAAGGAAAGGAGGTGTGAGAAATGAAAGACATCCTCAGAAAGCTCTCGTCTCGCAAGCTGTGGACGGCGATATGCGGAATTATAGTCGGAATAGCCGCAGCGTTCGGTCTTGACGAAAACGAGTGGGCGCAGATTGCAGGCATAGTTACGTCCGCGATATCGGTTGTGGCGTACATTTTCGGCGAAGCTGCAATAGACGCGGGAAACCGTTCCAAAAAGGACGACAAGCAGGAATAGCGGCATGAAGGCAATACCTCACCGTTTTGGCAGAGCAAATCTGCTCGGAACAGTGCGGTATTGCCTTTAAAACAATTTTAATTCTTTTTTAATGTATTAGGCGTAGACTTAATGCCTGTTTTATTGTATTTTATATTCCGTCAGAGTATAATATCGACATAAAACAAAGCAAGGATATTACACAAATGACGAAAAACATATACATTATTCTGACACGCTCCGATACTTTTATCTCACGGCTCATAGGTTTCTTCACAAAAGAGCTGTTCACTCACGCATCCATTGCCTTCGACGATTCTCTTGACAGAATGTACTCGTTCGCAAGACTGAATCCGAAAATGCCGCTCCCCGCAGGACTGAAGGAAGAAAACATCCACCGCGGATTCTACAAGAACAAGGGTCACATCCCGTGCGAGCTTCTCACCTTCACCGTAGACGAGCGGACATACTGGGAGGCAAAGGACTACATAAACTCCATGCTGATGAAGCGGGACAAGCTGCGTTATTCGATAGCGGGACTGCTCCTATGTAAGCTCGGCATAAAGTACGAATTCAGGAATCACTTCTTCTGCTCGCAGTTTGTGTCAAAGGTGCTTGCCGAAAGCTGTCGTATGAAGCTGCCGAAGCACTCCTCACTCATGCATCCTTCCGATTTGCTTTACGTTTCCGGAGTTTCTCCCGTGTATTCCGGCGAGCTTGAGGATATAAGGACGCTGACGCCGCCGCGTTATTATACGAGAAGGGTCGGGGCATAATATGGACACGGAATACCAAAAAAGGACGCTTAATCCCGTGAGAAAGGAGACGAGCGGTGTGAGCCGACGCGAAATTAAGGAAAAGAATCACTTAACTCTAAATCAAAAACGGGCGATTGCCTGCATTATCACTGTCGCTTATATTGCGGTTCTGGTTTTATTATTCATATACATCGGAAAGCCGTTTGTTAAACTGCTCGACAATCCGGGACAGTTCAAGGAATGGGTACAGTCGCACGGAATCTGGGGATATGTCGTGTACGTGCTCATGACCGCACTGCAGGTTTTTGCCGCGATAATACCGGGAGAGCCGTTTGAAATAGCTGCGGGATATGCGTTCGGGTGGTTCGGCGGAACTCTGCTTGCAATGCTCGGAATCGCTCTCGGACAGGCTATCGTATTCGGGATAATCAGAAAGTTCGGCAGGCGCGCGCTTGACCTCTTCATACCGCAGTCAAAGGTTGAGTCGATAAAATTCTTCCGCGACACGGGGAATATGTTCAGGATGATGTTCATACTGTTCTTCATCCCCGGCACACCGAAGGATCTTCTCACGTACTGCGTCGCGCTCACGAAGATAGATTTTGTTTCGTTCATTACGATAACGATGATAGCCCGCGTGCCGTCGATACTGTCCTCTACACTCAGCGGAGACGCGCTTTCAAGCGGAAACTATGTCTTTGCCGGGATAATCATAGGCATATCGGCAGTTGTTGCGGTCGTCGGCATGGTTATCTACTCGAAAAAGAAAAAATCACTTGACACAAAGAAGTAACAGGAGGACAAAATGGGACTTCTCGGCAATATTATATGGTTTATCTGCGGCGGATTCTGGCAGGGACTTTCGTGGACTCTCGCGGGAATACTGTGGTGCGTAACCATCGTCGGAATACCGATAGGAATGCAGTGCTTCAAATTCGCGTCGCTCGCGTTCTTCCCGTTCGGAAAGGAAATAGTCTACGGAGGCGGTGCGGTTTCGCTTATTGCCAACATAATCTGGATAATAGTGAGCGGAATCCCTCTTGCAATATCCGCCCTCACAAACGGACTGCTCTTGTGCCTTATTATTATAGGAATCCCGTTCGGAAAGCAGTGCTTTAAAATGGCGCGTCTGGCACTCTCCCCCTTCGGAGCGGCTGTTGTATAAAAAAATAAGCTGTGTATCGGCGAAGTCAATCCAAAACCGACGCACAGCTTATTTTATCTTATTTTATATTCAGCAAACTTCGATGAGTTCCTTCGGGCAGTCTGTGAGGTCGCGCTTGCCGCCCTTTGTTACGAGAATCATATCCTCGATACGGCAGGCGTACTTGCCTTCGATGTAGATACCGGGTTCCGCGGTAACGATTTGTCCTGCCTTAAGAGTAGCGTCGCCCATTCTTGCGTGGAGACCGGGCTGTTCGTGTATCTCAAGTCCTACGCCGTGGCCGAGAGAGTGGCTGAAATATCCCTTGTATCCGGCATTGTCGATGACGTCGCGCGCTACCTTGTCCATGTCGGCGTTCTTTGCGCCCTCGGTTATCGCGTCGATTGCGGCAAGCTGAGCTTTCAGAACGGTGTTGTAGAGCTTCTTCATGTCCTCGTCAGCCTTGCCTATAACGATGGTTCTGGTCATGTCGGAGTGGTATCCGTTAACCATAGCGCCGTAGTCCATTGTGAGGAAGCCGCTTTCAAGTCTTACGTTTCTCGGAACGCCGTGGGGTCTTGACGAAGCTGTGCCGGACACGCAGATGGTATCGAACGAGGGCTTCTGGCTTCCGTTTCTCTTCATGTAGTATTCAAGCTCTGCCGCAACCTCTATCTCTGTCATGTCGCGGGTTATAGTCTTTAAGATGTGCTGGAACGCGCCTTCAGCAATTCTCTGAGCGGCTACGATGTTTTCAACTTCATCCTCTGTCTTGTAGGAACGGATTTCAACGAAAAGTCCGCCCATCGGCTTGTATTCAACCTTGTCGTCGCCAACTGAACGCTTCAGTCCTTCAAGTCCCGCGCAGGTCATTCTCTCATCCTCGTAGCCTATGGACTTTATTCCGAGGTCGTGAACAAGCTCCTTGACTGTCGGCTGACCGGGGAGGCAAACTACAATGGACTTGTCCGCTTCTGCCTTTGCGGCTTCGATATAGCGGGAGTCGGCGAAGAGGTATGTCTTGTCGAAAGTTATTACAACATATCCGTCGGGATTGTCGAAGCCTGAGAAATAGAGGTGGTTTTCCGCGGAGTTTACATATACCGCGTCGACGCCGAGCTTTTTCATCTCAGCCTGCATATTGGCAATACGATTTGTTACTACTGACATAATTATATATTCCTTTCATTTTTTAGCGTTTTTGTCGCGCTGTCCCATGAATTTCTTCATATACGGCTTCTCGATGAGTCTTTTGAAGCGGAAGAACAGCGTTTTTTTGTCTTTTATCGGCGGAACTATGATGCAGTACATACCCGCGCGTTTTGCACAGGCTGCATCGGTGAGAAGCTGATCTCCGAGGAGCACGGATTCATCGACCGACGCGCCGTATTCTGCCATAGCGAGCTTCAGCTTTCCCGTTTTCGGTTTTCCTGCCTTTGAGTAAGCGGCGTATCCGAAATGCGAGTTGAATTTTTCCACTCTTTCGAGATTATTGTTCGAGACAAACGCCACTTTGATTCCGTTTTCCGCCATGCGGGCGCACCATTTTTTGACGTTCTCCGGCGGGTACATATCGTCGTAGGTGGCGAGAGTATTGTCGATATCCGAAAAAATGTACTTCTTTCCCAGCTCCTTCATGTGTTCGGGAGTAAGCTCTTCAAACGAAGAATACACCTCGTCGGGCATCAGCAGCTTTTCTAAAATCATTAAGCTCCTCCGATAATTTAGGATATCCTTATATAACCAAAGAGAACCCACGGAAAATTTCTGCCGCGAGTCCTCAGTTGCTTTCGTTATAATATTATACGGGTTTCCGAGTCACAGCAGTCACGCCGACAATCAGTCTACCTTAACGATAGTGCCTGTTTCGTCGCTCTTGTAGGAGTTTTCAAGAAGCTCTGTGAGCGCGATGGCGTCGTCAATACCGAGATCCTTCGGTGAGCCTGTCTTATTGATGCAAGCGTCAACGAACTGCATAAGGGGGGATTCCTTCGGTCTCGGAAGGTCGGGCTTAACGAATCCGTTGAAGATACCGCTTAACTTCTTGCTTGTGAACTTAACATCTTCATCGTGAGCGATAAGAGAGCCTTCCGTACCGTAAATCTCGAGTGTCTGGGGAGAACCGACGGAGATGAATCCTGTTTCGCCTACGCCGAGAGCGCCGCCTTCAAATTCAGCGACAGCAACAGCGTTTTCGTCAACGGGCTTTCCGAAAGGAGCGGTGAACATACCGGTAACTCTCTTCGGCTTTCCGAGGAAGTATGCAAGGAGGTACATCGGGTGGCATCCGAGGTCCATCATAGCTCCGCCCGCAGCAGCGTCCTTATCGAACCAGTAGTCGGGGAGCCAGTTTCCGGATACGCCGTTGTGAGCGTCTCTAACTCTTACGAATGTTACCTTGCCGAAAGCGCCTTCGTCGAGCATCTTCTTCGCGAACTGTACGCTCGGTCTGCCTCTCTGAGGATAGCTGATGCAGAATGTAACGCCTGCTTCTTCTACAGCCTTCTTAACGTCAAGGCATTCAGCTACTGTGGGGCAGAGAGCCTTTTCAGTGAAGATGTGCTTGCCGGCTTTAGCTGCCTTTACGAGAATGTCGTGGTGAGCGGTTGTGGGTGTGTCGCAGATAACAGCTTCGATATCTTCTCTTGCGAGGAGTGTGTCAAGGCAGGGGATGAATTCGCATCCGAGTTCCTTCGCCCAGTTTTCACCGCGTTCCTTGTCGTCGTCCCATACGGCAACGATTTCAACCTTTCCGCTGTTCTTGAGCTGAGAAGCATATCCGCCGGCATGAACGTGCCACTTGGAAAGCATTGCAACTTTTAACATGATTTTTCCTCCGATTATGTAGGTTTTTATATTAAGATTTAACTTATAGAGCGTTCTTTTCGATAAAGTCAGCCATCGCCGGAACATCGCTCGGACCGTGGGGATGATGACCGCAGCCTTTCTTTCCCTCAACTATGAGAGGAATTCCGCGCTCACGGTAGCATTTTTCAAGCACTACTCCGTTTTCCTTGTACGGCACGCAGGTATCGCTGTCACCGTAAACAAGAGCGGCGGGAAGTCCGTTGTCGGCGAGAATGTCGACTTTATCTATCGGGTGCTGTCTGTACACCATGAATGTGGGAACATCGAATCCGTACGCGTCAACAAGCTCCTGCCAGCCGCCGTCTCCGAGAGCCTCACCTTCGCCGAATCCCATAGGACAGCTGTAGAGGTTCATCACAGGCGCGTCAAGGTATAAAAACGAAACGTAGTCCGGGTGTCTTGCGGCAAAATTGACCGAGCAGATACCGCCGCAGCTCATTCCGATGCAGCAGAAGCGTTTTTCAAGCCCGAATTCCTTCGAGAGAAAGTCGGCGAATCTCACTTTGAGGTCTGAGTCGTCGTCCGTACCCCATCTGTCCCTGTTCTTTATGTAGCAGAGGTGCCATCCGCGCGAGATAAGCTCACATTCAAGCTCCGGGAACGCGCCGAAATACTCCATCTTCATCATCCATTTTCCACTCGGTTCTGATGAGGGAAGAACAACAACAGCGTCGCGGTTCTCAAACTTGAAGTTAAGCTGCCTGTATCCGCAGAAATCCGAATATGTATATTCCATAAGAGCCTCCCGTTACCGATAAAACGGCATTAAAAGCAGATTTGAAACAATTATTCCCGACATTTCTAAGTATAGCAGTTTATTCTCCCAATGTCAACATTGTTCTGACAAATTCATACTATCAAAGCATAATTCTCAATATCAAGCATCCTGCCGAACTTCATTCCGACCTCGGGTATCGTACCGCAGTAGGTGAAGCCGAACTCTGCGTGGAGCTTTGTGCTTGCTTCGTTTCCGGCGGTTATTACCGATACCACACAGTGCGTCCCCTCGTCATTCTTCGCCATTTCGAGAATATGAGCCATGAGCGCGCGTCCCACTCCCTTTTTGCGGTGGTTCGGGGAGACATATATCGACAGCTCTACCGTTGTCTTGTACGCTTCCTTTTGGCGGTATTCCGACAGGCTTGCGTATCCGGTTATCTCGCCGTTCTCTACTCCCACGATGAGCGGATGATTGTCGCGGTTGTGTGCATTATACCACTTTTCCCATTCCTCAAGCGTGCGCGTGTTTATATCCAGTGTCGCTGCGCCGTTTATTACCTCGTAGTTGTAAATATCAAGGAGCGCGGGGACATCCTCACGTCTTGCAGGTCTTATATCCATTTATTTTTCCCCTTCCAGTATCGCTTCCGAGGTTTTTCTCTTGTTCGCCGCGAATTTCAGCACGGAAAGCACAAGGAGCGCGTAGATGAGCGTGAAATATACCGGAAAAGACGCCATTCCGAACAGCTTTACGATTCCTCCGAATATGAACGGCATGACGGTATAGTTGATGTAAGCCACCGCCATCTGAGTGCTTATGACGGACTGAGCTATATCCGCGCCGAAGCATGACGGAGTAAGGTGCATGAAGTTCGGGTACATGGGTCCGTTTCCAAGCCCGATGAGGAACAGTCCCACGCAGGCGCATATTGAGGGAAGCGGAAGCAGAATCAGCGCGACAGCCGGAACGAGAGTTACAAGCCCTATCATTATTATCTTCCATGAGTTGAGCTTTATTGCAAGAATGCCGGAGAGGAATCTTCCGAGAGCAAGACCGACATAGTAGAACGTGATGATAAACGCCGCACGGTCAGCAGTGATATTCCTGCATTCGACAAGGAATGAGCTGCCCCATGTATTGCAGAGATATTCGAGCGTACACGAGGTTATGATGCACAGCCACACCACTCGTATGGCCGGGTCCTTCGCAAGCTCCCTCATTCCCACAGTGCGAGGCGTTACCTCTTCCTCCGAGCTGTACTGATTATTGAACTTCACGCGGCTCCACAGAGGAAGAGAGGCTATCATTATCACCGCGATGACGAGCTGAACTATTCCTGCGTTTCTGTAGCCTACTTGCCAGCTGCCGTACTTTTCGAGAGCCTTCGACATGAAGAGCGGGCTTAGCGCAATTCCCACTCCGTATGAACAATGCAGAAAGCTCATGTGCGTAGCCTTGTAGTGAAGCGCGACGTATGAGTTCATTGCGGCGTCAATGCATCCCGCACCGAATCCGAGCGGAATTGCAAAGAAGATAATCCAAATAATATTATTTGAAACCGAGTTGCCGAACAGTCCGATAACGGTAAGAGCCGTACTGACAGCCGCGACCTTTCCCGTACCGAAGCGGTTTATCACACGGGTGCTCGCGAGACTGGACGCAACGCTGAATACCGAGAACAGGGGCGTCAGATATCCCGCGACGTCAACGGAAAGCCCGAAATCCTGATACATGACAGGCCAAGCCGTACCGAAAAGAGAGTCCGGTATTCCAAGCCCGATGTATGCGATATAGATGACTACAAGAAGGAGTGTTGCCATAAAATCCTCAACTGAAATAAAATACTCCCACTATTATAGCAGAATCACGCAGAGGATTTCAAGTGGCGGCGAAAATATTTTTTAGTTATTCTCGGCGAAAACAAAGTATTTTCTGAGCATTTCCTCGGCTTTTTCCTTTGTCAATTCAAGCTCGTCTCCGTCGCAGTCACCTCTGTAGTATTCAAGCATAAGCTCTCCGTCCATTTCGGCGATTCTGTCGTGGAGCGGGAAATAGTTGTCCATGAGGAAGCACGCGTATTTTTGCAGTCTCATCTCGCCTACAAGTCTGTATTCCTTTGAAATGGAGTCTACCGCTACGGAATACTTCTCTTTCACCGCAGATATAATGCCGTCCGTTGAATTATCCTTCGCGAAAACTATAGTGGAGCAGATGTCGCGGTTGCGGTTGTGTTCCGTTGAGCCGTGGCTGTCTGTCGAGCCTACTATCGCGTGAACTCTGCCGTTTTTGTATTCCTCGTAGTACAGCGCGGTCTGGAATCCGTTCTGCTCGTAGTAATTCTCACCGCCGAGGACTTCAAACGCGTCAAACGGGTGCTTTTTCATCATATATCTGGTGAGCGGCTCGGGAATGTGGTACATATCGGCTATCCAGTACGGGTGAGCGAAAATGCAAAGTCCGCCGGATTCTTTTATTCTGCGGTTTACCCACACTGCAACGGCGTACCAGATTTTGTCGACATTGTACGGGCAGTCGGCGCACTCTTCGCTTTCGGCTATCTCCATTATCTGGCGGCGGTATTCTTCCTCCGTGATGAAGTCGGGTGCGTTTCCGTCAGTCGAGCGGTATTTTGCGTCCGTGCCTTTTTCGTTGTTCGGAGAAGTCTCGAGAAGTCCGTTTATCGAAAAGCTTCCGCCGGCGTGTACGATATGCATCTGAGTGAGCGGCATATGCACCTCTTCTCCCTGAATTATGGTGAGCGTAGAAGGGACTTTACCGTATATCTCCTGTGCCTCGAGGGACGGATAGAAGCGGTGGTGGTCCGTTATCACGATGAAGTCGTATCCAAGACGTCTGTAGTTTGCGCATACCGTGCCGGGGTCTTCTCTTCCGTCGGAGCGGCAGGTGTGCATATGAAAATCCCCTCTCAGCGGAACTCTCGCGGCAAGGTCGTTCTCCAGCGCATAGAAGCTCAGGTCGTTCACCAGCCTGTCATAGCTCTCCCCGTTCTTTTTGTAAATTCTAACCCTGTATTCTCCTTCCTCGGGAGCTGCGAAAGTGAAGCGGAGATAACCGTCCTCGTCGGGAGTCAGGTCAAAGTCAGCGCGGTTTCCTCTCGCTATGTCATACGACGGAGAGCCTGCGTTCAGCGCCATGACGGAAATTCTGTACTCTCCTTCAGGGAACGCTCTTTTGTCGGACAAAGGTCGAACCGTGATGTCCTGCGCCGCGCCTATCGGGAACACCTTCGGGTAAATGTCGAAATAATAGAGATGCTGTTTCATTTTTCTAGGATACTCTGAATTAATCGGATTTTTGCGATAAAAGGCTAAAATATAAGGGCTTTTGTCGCAAAAATAACCTTACATCAGATGCTTCCTCCTCCTTTTGCATAAAATTTTATTGGTTGAGAGTATTATATTATATAATTCCCACCATGTCAATAAAAGCGGGCAAACAAAAAACACTCTCACGCGATATGCCGAAATTCGGGTGCATACCGAAATGAGAGCGCCGTCAATTATTTTCGCTTATTCAGCCTTGCAGTCAAAGCCGAGCTTCTTTATTGCCTCGATGATGAGATTAACATCAATTGCTTCGGAGCAGGTGACTTTCGCTTTTCCCGTTGCGAGGTCTACAATTGCAGAGCCGCCGACAGCCTTTATAGCCTTAACGACTTTCTCAACGCATTTTTCACAGTGCATACCGCTTATGAGCAGGCCTATAGTTTTCTTTTTTCCGAAAAGCATGATAATATCCTCCGTAAATTCGTAGTTTTATATGTTTTTGTGAGTATAGTAGTAGCTGTGGCAGGTTTTCTCTTCTCCGAGCCCGTCAAACGTCATCGTGTAGTCCTCGTCGAATTTGTAGCCGCATTTCTCGATGGTCTTTCGTGAAGCGTCGTTGTCGAGGAAGCAGTCGGCGAAGCACACGTCAAACGTCTCGAGCAGGTAGTCCGTCAGCGTTTTAAGCATCTCCGTACCGTAGCCGTGACGCCAATATGCCTTACCGAGGACAAATCCCACCGCAACGCAGTCGCAGTCCGCGAATTTTCCGCCTACCTTGTAGTGGTTCACGTGAAAATACCCGATAAGCTCCTCCCGCAAGAGAATAGCAACTCCCGTGTTGTACTGAATGAGCGCCGCAAAGAATTCGTCAAACTCCGCGTCGGTCTTTGCAGGCAGATATCCCGCCGGCTTTGTCACGTCCTCATCCGCGAGAATTTCTCTGAGCGCAGCCTTGTCGCCGTCGTTCAGCAAGCGGTAGGTCAGTCTCTCCGAATGCAAGGTTTTATTTTCAAGTCCAATCATAGTTTTTCTCACATTAAATTTCCGCACCGCACCACAGGAGTTTTTTGATATATCCCGCCGCATAGTCGTTTTGCAGGTTGTACGCAAGAGGTATTGGTTCGCCGATTCCCGCCGCGATACAGCTTACACTGCAATTCATGGTGAGCGTCTTTCCCGTTCCTATCTCGCCGGAAGTCAGCCGTGAGAACACCGCGTTGATAAGTCCCCCGTGAGTTACGCCGATGACGGTCTTTCTGCCGGACACCTCAAGCATATCGTCTATGGCATAAAGCATTCTCGCCGCCGCCTGAGGGACAGTCTCAACGTCGCTTGCCTGTCTTTCTCCGCCGGGAAAAAGCTTTTTTCTCTCGTCAAGCGTCAGTCCGGAGAGTTCGCCGTAATCGCGCTCTATCAGTCTATCAACAACCGTAGGCTCACCCAGTCCGATGGAGGTGGCGATATACTCAGCCGTAGCGACCGCCCTTGACAGGGGAGAGGTACACACGGCGGCGTAAGTGACTCCCATTTTCTTTGTGTTCTTTATAACAGTGGAGACAAGCCGCGCCTGGTCGTGACCGTTTTCGTTGAGAGGAACGTTTTCCCTGCCCTGAAGCCGCTTGATGAGGTTCCAGTCGGTCTGACCGTGTCTCACAAGACAAACAAGCGCCCTTCCCTCGAGTAGATAGTGAGCGGCGCTTGCTGGATGAACGAGTATTATTTGTGAAGTCGGAAGTTGGCGCGCATGTTTAAACTGTGTCACGGCGTCTCCCTCCTTCGCAAAAATTAATATACATTATTATACACCACGCAGGCAGATGTGTCAAGAATTTTTATATTAAAATGCGCGCGTGACAGACGTCGGTATTATCAGATAAAAAATCTAAAAAAACTTTAAAAAAGCTCTTGACAAAGGGAGGATGATGTGGTATTATAATAAAGCATTCAGCAAGCAACACGCGGGTGTAGTTCAATGGCAGAATTCCAGCCTTCCAAGCTGGCCGTGTGGGTTCGATTCCCATCACCCGCTTTCTCCGTTAATCGGAGATTTTTTATGTGCCTTTAGCTCAGTTGGATAGAGCAACTGCCTTCTAAGCAGTAGGTCGTGGGTTCGAATCCCCCAAGGCACGTCAGCCGAAGTACCTGTCAACTGCGGGACTTTGGTGATTCCACCCGATGTCAAAGGATTTTTGCGTCAGGTGTTTTTATATGGTGGATGTAGCGCAGTTGGTTAGCGCGTCAGATTGTGGCTCTGAAGGCCGTGGGTTCGAATCCCATTACCCACCCTTCCCTTTACGGGATGTTGGGCTATCGCCAAGGGGTAAGGCATAGGACTTTGACTCCTACATTCGCTGGTTCAAATCCAGCTAGCCCAGTTATTAATAGGACTTGACTTCTAAGTGAAACACTTGGAAGTGGGTCCTTTTTTGGTGTTAGATATTCTTTTTCTTTTCAAATTAAGGAACAACAGGAAAGCGCCCATGCGGGAGTTTCCTGTTGTTCCTAAGTTTGATAACAAAAAGATTAGTAATCATTACGGAGGAGAGGATTTTGCTTTATTAATGAAAGATACGAAGTGACTGGTGGGTGACAAATATTCGCTGTCGGTTCTTTTGGATTCCAGTAATTCCGTAGAAAAACTTTGTGACGAGTGGGTTTTGAGTACG
>ERZ779861.808-NODE-808-length-39985-cov-3.493964_pt1 | contig 39985 bp, 34 predicted proteins | sample MGYA00511558_ERZ779861 | MGnify/ENA primary metagenome ERZ779861 (study PRJEB29588, sample SAMEA2163432) | human gut metagenome | biome: human gut; feature: human-associated habitat; material: faeces | place: Denmark | collected 2008/2010 ...
TTCAAATGAATTATATAAAACCGACGGAACAATGCCTTCGGCTAAATCACGGACAACGTCGTCTGCTGTACAGGGGGAAGTCAGTTCAGCCGAGTCAACCATGCCGTATGCTTCGGGAGTGGACACGCCAAGTCCGGACGGAGCTATCAGCACATGGTATTTCGGCTTGCATAACGTGAGCTTTGTGATTTTCTCGCCTATTCCGCGGCAGACACAGCATCCTCCGACAATGCAGAACGGTATGTCCGCACCAACCTTTACGCCGATAGAACAAAGCTCGTCCTCGGAAAGATTCTGCCCAGTCATGTCGTTCAGCAGCTTCAGCACCGCCGCGCCGTCAGTTGAGCCTCCCGCAAGTCCCCCGCTTATCGGGATTCGCTTTTCTATGTGGATATGCACGTCCAGTCCCGTTATTTTCGTGAATTCAAGGAACTTCGCCGCGCATTTGTGTGCTATGTTTTTCTCATTCAGCGGAACTCGGGAGTCGTTTGAGGAAAGCGTGATTCTGTTGCAGCCGAGACTATTTTCGGTTATACGGACAGACACTTCGTCGCACAGCGATATCTCCTGCATGACTGTTTCGATTTCGTGATATCCGTCCTCTCTCTTTCCGCAGACGTTGAGGTAAAGATTGATTTTCGCGTTCGCTTTTGCAGTTTTTTCCATATCAGTGTATCATTTTTATCAGCGGATTCTGCTTTGCGTCAACTGCTCCGATTGGACATAACTCCCCACAGCAGTAGCACTTTATGCAGTTTTCACGGTGAATATGTGCTTTTTTCTTCTCTATCGTTATCGTGTGGCGTGGGCATGAGCGGGCGCATACTCCGCATCCAACGCATTTTTCCTTGTTTACATGGGGCTTAGTCTCAAAAAAAGCCGCGAACCTTCCGTCGAAAAGGTTTGGCAGGTTTTTGAGGAACTTCCCTGCGTCGGTGTCAGGCTTTTTGAAGTCAAGCGTCGGGCATTCACTCATTCCGAAGAGTGGGATATCGCTAATGTTACGCGAGACAAGTCCCCTTTCAGCCGCGGCGTTAAGATGCAGCACGTTTCCGTCAGAGCCGATGATGTGCTCTCCAACAACGTCAAGTGAGAACTGTGAGCGCGAGGCGAGAATAAGTCCGGCTTTTTTCGGCGTACCGTATGACGGACCGTTTCCTTCCATTGCCAGAACCGCGTCGCATACGGCTATGAATTCCTTTTCGCGCAGCACCATTTCGCTCAGATCCACAAGCATCTGTGAAAAGTCCTCGATACGCGGGAAGTTGGAGTGCATTTCAAATTTTTCAACTCCGGGGATAAGTCCGAACAGGTTCTTTGTCGCGCAGCTCATTCCGGTGAGAGTGTGTGTTTTGAGCTTGCATATGTCAACAACAACATCGCAGTCGAAAAACGGACTTATGACGTGCAGGTTTTTCAGCTTAATTCCGTCCGTGTACATCGTCTTGAATGAGCAGTCGGTGTTCAGCTTGAGGTAGTCAAGACCAATCTCGCTCAGTCCGCAGGTTCGGTACACGTTTGAGATAGTCGCGGAATTGTACGGACCTCCGGGAGAATCCGCCGCTGTTATGGATGACGCTCCAAGCTCGTGCAGGACGACGGCGACAGCTTTTATCACGGCGGGATGTGTTGTGGCGGCATGGTCGGGAACCTTCGCGAGGACAAGATTCGGCTTTATCAGCACCTTCTTTCCGCTTATCAAGCTCTCGTCAACTCCGATGGCGGAAAAAGCGGCGCGTATTATATCGGTAAGTCGGTTTTCATCGTAGTCGGGACATTCGGTTATGTAAACAGGTGAATTTTCAGTCATTTTTTGCTTCCGTATTGTGTAAATATTAGTAATATCAACGGTATTATAACATAATTTCGGACCTATAGCAATAATAAATTACGCGCTTAATGAGGTTAAGACATAAAAAATCCCTCTACCAATGCACTTTCCTGTCCTCCACATCGTTAGTTTTGGGTCTAACTTTTGGGGACGGGAAAGTGCAGCAGAGGGACAAATATTATTTTGCTTCGGGATATTCGTTGCAGAGGAGATACTTCGGTTCAACATCCTCTTCGATTTCGGGGAAGCGTCCCACGGAGTCAAAGAAGCGCACCTTGTCGGAAGTGTCGGCATCCTTTATCGCGCCGAGATATGGCATACGGTCGACAGGCTCATAGAATCGGTTGTCCTTGGAGTCGTCGTTGCACTGGCTGACCTCGCCTACGAGAACCTTTCCGTGACCTTCCTCACCCCAGAACGCGTGGTAGAGCTTCTTTGTGTTAGTCATGCTCATGCCGGGAGTAAGTCTGATAACGCTGCCTGCGGGAACCTTGTAGTGGCGTCCGTCAACCTGAATCTCAACGTCGTCTGCGGAGAATTCGTCGTTTTCGTCAGCCGCGTATACCTTTATCATAAGATTTCCACCGCCGCGATTGATTATGTCCTCCTGCTTGTACCAGTGGTAGTGGTATGGAGTCGTCTGATTTTCGTCGACTATCATGATTTTTTCCGCGTAAACCTTGTGGTCGTCGGGATTGTGAGCGTTTCCGTTGCGCAGTGTGAACAGGAACAAGCCGCACTTTTTGTAGTCTCCGCTTCCGAAGTCCGTTATGTCCCAACCAAGGCAGTTGCGGCGTATTTCGTCGTATTCGTGATTCTTTTCTTTCCATTCGGCGGCTGTAAAATAAGCGAACGGTGGAAGAAGAAACTTGTGCTCACCGAGGAATTCTGCAGCTTCTTCAATGATTTTGTTGATTTCTGATCTTTTCATTGTTCTACCTTCTTTTGTGTTATCAATAATCTATTACAGCCATAGCATGACAGTTCAGCTTGTCTACGGTGTAAGCTAAAACCCCGTTTTCATATGTGAACGGTATGTCGCGCTTTTCGGGAGCAAGATAAACTCTCTTCGGCGTCTTGTCGGTGCGCAGCTTTACGGTAATGTCGCTGAGCGGAATGATGTCTTCAATTACTTCAATTCCGTTTCCGCGCTTTACCGGGGAGGCGTAAAGCAGGTGGTTTACAAGTCTGTGCTCCGCAGTCTGGTCCATGAGCGTAACGACGCCCTGAGCGGGGAGATTTGTCTCGATTGTCTTGTCCTCGCCGAGAAGCAGGTTTATTATGTGGTTTGTTATGAGCTTTGCAATAAGGCTGCCCTTTGTCGCGTACTCGCTGAATATCTTTGTCGAGATGTATGCTCCGTCATGTCCTATCGTGGCTGCGGGGAAACGTTCGGATTTGTTGTTCGGCGTGTGCTGATGTGAGCAGAATGAGAATGTCGTGCGGTTGAAGTACGGGTTCTCGCGCTCGACAACTACTTCTCCGTCGGCTTCAATGTCGTAGGACTTTGAGTAGATTACATACGCGGTGTTGCCGAGAACTCCCATGTCGAAGCACGGGCGGAAGTATATCGGTGAGAACGCGCTCTCTCCCTTATAGCGGCATCCGAGGTCAAGCATGAATTTGTCGTCGTAACCCACAGCGCTTTCTCCTGTTGCAAGCACACGACCGCCGCAGGAGACAAACTTCTTTACGGCTTTCTCCAGTCTCTCGTCAAATCTTACGCTGTCGGGGAGGATGAGCAGCTTATACTTTTCGCATTCGCCAGAGAAGAGGGAGTCGGTGTCGACAACGTCAAACAGGAACTTTCCTTCAAGCAGCATTCGTACAACACCCGCGTCGGAACCGTTGTCGCCACTGTGGGGGAGGTGATTCTGCTCGCAGTAGTTTGCTACGGCTTCTTCGGAAAGCACGGCAATATCAGCGACAGATGTAACTCCATCAAGCCATTCCTCGCGCTCTTCAACCTCGGAGTACGCCGCGCCGATTAAGTCGTATGTAACCTCATCCATGTGTCCGTCCGGGTGCATCTGGTCGCCGACAGAGCATTTCGCACCGTTCGCCACGCAGAGAGCTTCCTCGTATCTGAGTGCGTTCGGGTGCTTGTATCCGCCGAATTCGCCCCATGTCGTGTGGAATTTTCCCGTCATTCCGAGAAAGTTCTTGCCGAGAGTTCTTGAATATGCCGCAGAGAGAGGAAAGTGGTCGTATCCCCATCCGCCTGTCGGGAGAGATTCAAGCTCGAGGTGGGAGTCAACGTCCGCAAGGTCACGTCTTCCGCGTCTGATGTGTCCGCTGTTGTGGAATACGGGCAGTCCGGGCTTTATCCTGTCAACGGCTTCACGGACGCGGCGGGTGTAGTTTTGGTAAACTCTTTCGCCAAGCTCACGCGCATTTTCGTCGTTGTACGGGTCTTTTCCTTCGTCAAGGAGAGTTTTCACGCAGTTCTGGCACCAGCAGGTACGAACGCCTACTATGTCGAGAAAAATACCGTCGCAGTCATAGTTCCGTACAACCTCTTCAATCTGCGCGATGAGGTAGTCGAGGTAGGGGGAGTTCATGCAAAGCTCGTGGAAGCCGGGATATTCCCATCCGATTCTGTCGTCTTTCGGCCGTCTGAGCCATTCCGGATGCTTGTGCGCGATTTTCTCGTCAAATCCGGCTGAGAGATACACGGGAGTTTTTACTCCAATCTCATGTGCCGCCTTTATCTCCGCGTCAAGCAAATCAAACTTTAATCCGGGATGCATTTCGTTAGCTTCGCTCGGATGATACGCCCAGCCGTGGTGGCATTTTGAAAATACGGTTATCGAGTTTACGTGACCGCGTTTGAGTGCGTCCTGAAACTGTTCCTTCGAGAAGCACGAGCCGATACCGTCAATTTTTTCGCTTGTATGAAAGTCAAGATGTACCTGTCTGAAATTCATTTTTCCTCCAAAAATAAACCGAGTTCATTACGAAAAGATTTTATCATAATGAACTCGGAAAATCAATAGCTGATTGTTATTTTGTGTGCTGGAATTTCGTGAAAAGTGTGAAATAACTACATTTATGAGATTTTTATCTCTGTTCCTTTTCCGCATCTATCGCGAGGACAAGCATGAGAACGTGCAGCGCGTTTTTGTCGTCCTCAACGTCAATGCAGTACGTGTCAGTGAGGTTGAGTATTTCCTTTGAAATGTGAGCTATCAGGCTGCCGTTTTCATCGTTTACATCGTAGTCCCATTCGAGAATATCGCCTTTTACGCTCCAGTTCATGTAGTCAATGTCAAACTGGGGAGTGAGAAGTGAAAATTCCTTTCGTATAGTGCCGATTTCCTCTCCGTCAACCTCAATGTCAAAAGTCGGCAGAATGGTGAAGAATCTGCGTGTGAGCTTTGCCGCTTCGTTTCCGTCGTGGTCGAGAACCGACAAGGTTTTGGTGAGCGCGAATTGTCCTTCGACTGTGTAGACTATGTTGTCTCCTTCGTCATACACGTCGAACTTGTCAAAAAGTGTGAAAAACTGCTGCTTGATGATGAGCTTCATGGTGTTATCCTTTCTCAGAAATATCGCTCACGACGCATTTCGCCCAGAAGCACGACTTCAGCATGGGAATACCCGCAAACAGCTTTATCGTCTCGCTGAACTGCACCGCGAAGTATATCCAGACTATGCTGATATCAGTGAAGCGGCACATGAACAGCGATATCATTGCGGGAACTACCCACGTGAATACGGAGTCGAACAGGAAGGTGATGATCGTCTTTCCGCCGGAGCGTATTGTGAAGTAAATATTGTGTATAAGAGCGTGAATCGGAAGGGATGCGCCGGCTATCATGAGGAACGTAGTCGAGAGAGACTGAACCTCCGGCTCTACCTTATAAAGAAGCGGGATAAACGGAGCTGAGGCGATAATGAGAAGTCCTATCACGATATGCGCGACTACGGTAACGAAAAGGAGCTTGTTGTCAACGTCTATCGCGCCTTCTTCATCTCCCGCGCCGAGCTTCTGACCGACGAGGATTGATACGGCAGAACCCATCGCGAACATGATTATGCAGAACAGGTTCCACGCCGTAGTTGTTATGTTTATCGCCGCCACAACAGTAAGACCGCGGACGGAATAGTTCTGCGTGACAAATGTAGATCCGAGAGACCAGAGCACTTCGTTAACGAGCAGGGGAGTTCCGGTTATCGCTATGCGTTTGACGAGCTGCGCGGGAACATGAGGGCTTTTGTAAGCACCCTCGATGAAGCGGAACCTGTCGGGATGGCGGTGAGTAGCGACGACTACTACTATAAGCTCGACAAAACGAGACATTACCGTAGCTATAGCCGCTCCTCTTACGCCGAGAGCAGGGAATCCGCAGAGACCGAAGATGAGGAGCAGGTTGAAAACGAAGTTTACTGCAATAGCCGCGACGCTTGCGATCATGGGAGCCACGGTTTCGCCGGTTTCTCTGAGTGTTCCCGCATATGCCTGAACTATCGCGAACGGTATCAGTCCCACAACGGCAATGTCAAGGTATGCGCAGGCTTCGGAGAGGGTTTTCGCTATGTCCTCGGCGGAGTTTGCTTCACTTTTCAGAAACAGCATGATGAGATTTTCTCCGAACACTGTAAAAACAACGATTGCGATGACCGATGTGACTATGGAGAATATCATTTTGAAGCGGAATGTGTCGCGCATTCCTTTGTAGTCGCCGCTTCCGAAGAACTGAGTTCCGAATATGGACGCGCCCGAGATTCCGCCGAATATAGCGAGGTTGAAAACGAAAACAAGCTGATTGGCAATGGAAACGGCGCTCATGTGGAGTGTTCCCAGTCTGCCGACCATTAAGTTGTCAAGAAGGCTTACGAAGTTTGTGATACCCTGCTGTATGATGAGCGGAAGCACGAGTATCCAGAGGATTTTATAAAAATTTCTGTCGCCGATAAATTTGCGCTTGAAGGATTTTAGAAAATTCATATCAGAGTATTGCTTTCTTTAGTGATTAATATGATAACTCAGTCGATTTTAAAACCGAAGAAGTTCTTTGTGTTGTTGTAGCAGATGTCACATACGAGGGTAGCCAGAGCTTCGGGATCAAAGGGGTAAAGTCCGTCCTCTACCCATTCTCCGATGATGTTGCAGAGTATGCGTCTGAAATATTCGTGGCGGGGATATGAGGTGAAGCTGCGCGAGTCGGTGAGCATTCCGTTGAATTTGCCGAAAGCGCTGACGTTTGCGAGCTGTTTCATCTGGGCTTCCATGCCGTCGATAGTGTCGTTGAACCACCATGCAGAGCCTTGCATTACCTTGGGATATCCGTCCTCGGAGGTCTGGAAGCAGCCGAGCATTGACGAAATAGCGGCGTTGCAGGTGGGGTCTACCGAATAAACTATGGTGCGCGGCAGGCCGGAGTGCTTTTCCATGAGTGCGAGCAGCTCTATAATGCCCTGTACGTTAGTGTAGCCGATGGTGTCAAAGCCTGTGTCGGGACCGAGCTTCTTCATCATGACTGGGTTGGCGTTTCTGCAAACTCCGGCGTGAAGCTGCATTACCCATCCGCGCTTTGCATACTCACCCGCAAGGAATGAGAGCATTTCGCATTTGAGCAGGCACAGCATCTCGGGAGTAACTTCCTTGCCGTCGGAGTTGAGCGCGGTTTCGAGAGCACGGTCGGCGGCGTATTCGTTGGGCTTTACGTACATCGGGAACTCGTCAAGTCCGTGGTCGGCGGTGCGGCATCCCATTTTGTCGAAGAAGTCAATGCGGTTTACGAGAGCTTCCTTCAGCGTAGCAATGTTCTTTATGTGAACTCCGCTTGCCTCGCTGAGCTTTTCGTAGTACGCTTCAAGCCCCGGCTTGTTTATGTTGAAGCACTTGTCGGGACGGAACGCGGGGAGAACCTGAGTGTCAAACGTGTCGTCTTCCGCTAGCATCTTGTGCCATTCAAGTGAGTCTATGGGATCGTCAGTCGTGCAGATGACCTTGACGCGGGACTTTCTTATGAGATTGCGCACGCTCATTGAAGGGTCTTCAAGCATCGCGGAGGTAAGCTCCCAGATTTCGTCAACGGTGTCGGGACCGAGAATAAGTCCGCAGCCGAAGAATCTCTTAAGCTCCAGATGTGTCCAGTGGTAAAGCGGATTTCCGATGAGATAGGGCATACACTCGGCATAAGCCTTGAACTTTTCGTAGTCGGAGGCGTCGCCCGTTATGTACTTCTCGGGAACTCCGCAGCTTCTCATAGCTCTCCATTTGTAGTGGTCTCCGCCGAGCCAAAGCTCCGTTATGTTGGAGTACTGCTTGTCCTCTGCAATTTCGCGCGGAGAAACGTGGCAGTGGTAGTCGATGATCGGGAGATGTTCAGCGTACTTGTGGAAAAGAACCTGCGCGGTTTCGTTTTTCAGAAGAAAGTTTCTGCCCATAAAGTTTTTCATTTTACTTGTTCTCCTTCGTTACGGTATTATATTTGTGGTTGAATAATTCGTCAAGATAACAAAGAGTGTCCTCTATCTTCGGTATGTCAAGCTCCTCGCCGACCATTACCGGGGATTCAAGGGTGAGAGTGCCGCTGTAATTCATGTCGTAAAGCAGGGACGCAACCTCGTCAAAGTCTATTACTCCGTCTTTCGGATGTAGAATGGGTCGGAGCGCACTGAAATTCCTGTATCCGCCGACAAAATCGCTCACGTGAATGTGCTCTATCCTCTCGTCTATGACCTTGTCCGTGAGAGTTTCATTTATCTGTTCGTGCAGCTTGCCGAATCGCGTGTCGAAAATGAATCCGCCGTTTCCGAGGTAGGGAAGAACCTTGTGCCAGTTTGAGAGAGGATCGTGCGCGCTTGACGGGATGTTTTCGATGAGCAGGCGCACTCCGTTTTCGTTTGCAATGGAGGTAAGCTCCGGCAGCTTTGATATATTGTATTCAACGTTCCTGTCGGAGGAGAAACCGCCCCAGAGATGAAGCACCATTCGCGTTATTTCAAGCTCTCGCGCGACGTCACAGTTCAGCCGGAACAGCCGCACAGCCTCACGGTACAGTTCTTCCGCTTCATCCGGTTTGCCGTCGGACATAAGCACACCCGCGTCGGAGATTTTTGTTCCGATTTCCTTTTCGCAGTGTATCGTTACGGGATTCACGCCGCTTTTTTGCACTTCAGATACGATATCGCCGAGCTTGTCGTAAAAGAAAGTCAGCATCATAAGCTCGCATCCGACGCAAAAACCTTTGTCCTGTAGCTTTTTTATCTCATATAACGCCCTTTTGTAGTTAAATCCGTTGCTGCGTCCCACCATTGTGCCGGTTGAGACAAGTGTATTTATTGACATATAAGACCTGATTTCGCATTATTATTTCAGTATAATAATACTATACTGTTTTCGTTTTGTCAATAAGTACGGAGCGCTTTGGCAGATTCAGAAGATTTTCAGCTTAACGCACGTACATGAGAGACAAAATCTGCGTCAAAACGGTATGTAAAATTCGCGGAGATGATTATCGGCGTTTGCCTAAAATAAAATCGGCGTTTGCCTAAAATTACTGAGGCGGCAAAAAATCCGAGCCGACTTTGCGCAATCAGTTCGGATTTATTTGAAATTATCATCTTAAAGTATCTGACAGATTTCTTTCAGCTCTTTTGCAAGCTCAAAGGCGAACTGTCTTATTTCAAGGAGAGGCGTGTCAACATCACGTCTGAATTTGGCTATTTTCGCGGTAGGCGGATATGCCATCGGTATCATGTCGCAGCCTTCGAGCAGATACGCGGCGTACTCACAAGCTTCAAGCAGCTTTTCCTTGTCGCTCGGACGATAGTCAAAGCCGTCGCAGGTGTATTCGGTAAGCGCGTTTTTAATCATTTCGACCGCTCTGTCTGCCGCTCCCTCTCTGTTCGGAATGGGAAGCACAATACCCTCTCCGCGGTTTCTGAAGCATCCCATCATTGCGGCGATAGTTGCGGGATCTCGCACAGTTCCGTCGGGATAGAAAACTCCGTGCTCGCTGTCGCATCTTCCGTGAATAATCAGCTCATACACGAACCATCCCATGTTGTACTTCTGACAAGCCGCGAGAGCCATGTCGTACGGATTTGCTCGTGCAAGGCATCCTGTTTCGGTCTGGAGCACGGGCTTGCCGTATTTTTTTGAAAGGCTGTCGGCGAGGGAATAGTTTGCGTCAATGGAGCGCGATGTTCCGTTGTAGTCGTGGAATGAGAGCACGTCCACTGAATCCGCGGTGGGTTCAATGTCAATGGCGGTGGTGTGTCCTACGGTGATGGCGTTCTTGTGGTCGAGATTCTTCACAAAAGCACAGTATCTGCGGACGAATCCCCACATTTTCTCGTACTTTGCCTTCTGAATCTCATGGTCTTTCTCGCCGAATATCCAGTCGTTGCAGGAAGGCTCGTTCATTATGTCCCACATCAAAAGTCCCGGCTCGTCTTTCAGCGCGTTCACGATTGTCCGGGTGTATTCGTCTCCCGCGGGATAGTTTTCCTCGTCTATCATGTGCGGGTCGAGCATATTTCCGTTCCAGATAATAGGCATGACGCGATATCCGCACTCGTAGCACTCCCTTGTGTATCTGACCACGCGCTCGATGTAGCCTGTTTTGTCAGCCGCATATGCCCTGTAGTCGAGCCAGAAGCGGACGGAGTTCAGATTCACACGCTTTCCGTAGCCGAGCTCTTTTTTCAGCTGCTCGCCGGAGGACATATAGTGATTCACTCCGCGCACCCACGAATAATCATTTAAAATCTCCATAGTTTTACCCTTTCGTTTTGCTTTGTATTGCAGTATCATTACTTTAGCAGAAAAATGAGGTATTGTCAATTGCAGTGAAACAAAAAATCCGAGCCGACTCGCCTGAATCAGTTCGGATTTGCTTTATTATTTTTAAAACTCTATCGTCCGCTCAGAGGTAAAATCCTTGCTGTGATAGGAAACGGTACGCCCAAATTCGTTCTGCTCTGTCAGCCTGCGGAACTGCGCGTAACCGAGATGTACGGGATAACGCAGCATATCAGCTTTGCCTTGACTGAACAGCATCTCGCTGAACGAGCCTTTCTCAAGCGTTCCCGTCATGACAGCTCTTCCTCCGAGGGACAGTACCTGTTCTGCTATAACTTGCGCCGCACTGCTTCTCAGCTGAGGATCGCTCACAAATACAATGCCGTCCTTCTCTCCGCTGTACTGTCCGACAGAAGAAGTGATTTTCTCATCCTTATACCAGAATCCGCCGGAGTTGAGTTCAGTGAGGTTCTTCATAAACAGCTCGTCGGCGTAATATTTCACTCCGCTCAGATTGTCCGAGAACAGCTTAAATATCTCAATCCCGCGCCCGTATTTCGGTACAGGGAACAACAGAATCGAGCGCTCCGACAACTGCTTTTCAGTCTCCGAAACAAGCTTTTCGCAGTATTCGGAATACGCGGCATCATCTTTTCCGTATGCGCAGTCAAGCACGGCGAGGTCAGCTTTGCGATTACGAATCACGTCGCAAGAGTAAACCTGCGTGTCCTCCGTGTAGTCTCCCGAGAAGAATATTGTTTTTTCACCCTCGCTGAGCTGCAACCACACGCTGCCCGCGCAATGTCCGCTTCTGCCGTATTCTATCCCGAGACTGTTAAACTTTCCCGTACCGTGTGGGCAGATTTCGCTCAGAGTGCGGTGTTTTTCCACATTAAAGGGAAGCTGTCGCAAGGTATCAACGGACGCGATGACTGTTCCGTTAAATCCGTTTTCGTAAAGCCACGGAATCGCACCTGTGTGGTCGGTGTGAGAGTGCGTGAGGAATACGGCGTCGAGGCTCTTGATTTGCTCTTTCGTCAGGCGTGGGTACGGGTCGAGGGGAGTGTCAGCCATCTTTCCGCAGTCCACAAGGAAGTTTATACTTTCCCCATTCACGAGAAAGCAGTTTCGACCGTGTTCCCCTACGCCGCCGGCAATATACAGCTTCATCTTATGCCCCCTTGCGCTTTCCCGTGAAGTGATTGAATATCAGCAGCGCCGTCGTTGTGATAAGCACGCAGAGCACAGCCATAGCCATACCGAGCGAGACGCTGCCTTGTTCAAATTCGCGGTTTATGTAGGTGGAGACGACAAGGGTGTTCGGCGGCGCGATAAGACTTGCGGTGACAAGCTCACGGAAAGCGATAATGAATATCATCATCCATCCTGCAAAGATACCGCGGGAGATCATCGGCAGAGTGACGCGGCGGAATACATACGAGGGAGTGCCGCCAAAGGTTCGTCCCGCTTCAAGAAGGCTCTCGTTTATCTGGGTAAAAGCGGAAGTGACGAACTGCACGGTGTAAGGCAGGTACAGCACCACATATGCGAGCACCATAATGCCGATAGTGTTGTACAGCGGAATGACTTTGTATATCGCGTTCCAGAACAGCATTATGCCGATAACAAGAACGATACTCGGGAGCATCTCAGGCAGAAGACTTACGCCCTCGAGAGTTTTTTTGAAAAATCCCTTTGACTTTCTCACAGCTATAACGACCGCCGTGCCGATAATCGAGCAAATTGTAGCGGAGGACACAGCGAGAAACAGGCTTTTCCATATGGAAGAGAGCGCTTTCGGTGTAGTCAGCAGCTCCTTGTAGTGGTCCAGCGTAAAGTTGCCCGCAGCCAGACCGTATCCGCGCAGTTTTATGAGTGAGGTTGATATAATGGAGAAGTACGGCACGCCTATAGCTACAATCACGACAGCCGCAATCCAAAGCCACGCGAGAACCTGACCCAAAACGGAAAGATGTGTTCTCGCGGGACGGCTTCCTTTTCCGCTGACCAGTCTGTAGCTGTTTTTGCTTGTGATGTAGTTCTGCATGAGCCACATGACAATACAAATGCACACGAGAACGGAGGAAAGGCTTGCGGAGCGTCCGAAATCAATAGGAGCGGTGGTGGAGTAGCGGTGGATGTCGGTTGTGAATACGTAGAATCCTATGCGGCGACCGAGGGTGTAAGGCGTTCCGTATTCCGAGAGGGTCTTGACGAACACAAGCAGTGCGCCGATAGCGTAGTTTCCCGTGAGAAGTGGAGCGAATATCTTGCGAAGTCTCTGTGTAAATCCCGCACCGAACACCGCGCCGCTTTCCTCAAGACTTGCAGGTATGTTCATCATGGCGTTTTTGAGCATAGTCATAAGGAACGGGAACACATGAAGGCTCATCACAAGCACAAGTCCGCCGAAACAGAAGAATCCCTCCGACCATGAGCCTGTAGAGGGGAACAGCTGCTGGAACAGTCCTCTCTTCTGCATGAACAAAATCCATCCCATTGAAGCGATGTACGGAGGCGTCATGAAGGGTATCATGAATACGATGTCGAGCCAGCTGTGACGTGAAAGCTGAGTCCGCGCGAGAAGATACGCTGTCGGTACGGCAATGACTGTCGAGCAGAGCACCACGCACACGCCGAGCAGCATTGAGTTTCGGATAGTCTCCAAATTGTCGGGGTTTGCTATGTTTTCCCACGCCTGATAAAGGTCAAGGCGACCATCATTGACGATCGCCTTGGCAAAAACCATTATCAGAGGGCATAGGATGAGTACGGCAAGCAGTATTAGCAGCAGCGCCGACGGCAGATTCTTTTTAAGATCTTGTTTCATACGCCCTCGCCGTTTTATTTACAGAGACTGTTCAGCTTAGCTGCCGTGTCAGACGCTGCGTCCATCATCTTGGTCCAGTCTGTGGTAATCTGGGGGATGGTAATCTGGGGAATGTCGGAGAGGTTTGTACGGCTGTCGCACTGAATATCGCTGCGTCCGGGGAGAAGATAAGCGTCCGCAACGAGCTTCTGCGCTTCATCGGAGAAGAGGAAGTCAACGAATGCCTTTGCGTTATCCATGTTGGGCGCGGTCTTTAAAATCATTGCGGGGCGGGGATTTACTACGGTGCCTGATGCGGGATAGTAGATGTTCAGCGGTTCGCCCTTTGCCATCGAGGAGTAAGCATTGTAGTCGACGCCGGCAATGAGAATACCCTTTTCGCCTGTGGTGACAGCTTCAAGAGCGGCTTTGTTAGCTTCGGGAACAGTCAGACCGTTGGCAGCCCAGCTTTCGATAACAGCTTCACCGTTGTCGGTACCTGTAACGAATCCTGCGAGAAAGTCCTTGCAAGCGCCGGATTTTTCAGGGTCGGGAATAGCTATCATATCCTTGTACTGCGCGTCGGCAAGCTCTGACCAGTCTGCGTCCAGCTCGGGTACTACGGTTGTATTGTATATCACACCGACTGCTGATGCGCTTGAACCGAAGAGCATATTGTCGGAGTCTATCCATCCCTCGTTTACCTTGTCGGCGTTTGCGGAAGTGTAGCTTACAAGCTGACCGTCTGCTTTCATGCTGAGTCCGTCCGACCATGACGCGAGAATTACAACGTCGGCTACGGGATTTGCCTGCTCAGCTTCAAGACGCGCGAGTATCTCGCCTGTTGTGCCCTGGAACTGCTCTACCTCAACGCCTGTCTTCTCGGTGAATGCGGTTGCGAGCTTATCTGCAAGACCTGCGGGACTGGGCATGTAGACCGTTACCTTACCGGAGAGCTTTGTTTCGGTTGTGTCGGCAGCTGTAGTCTCCGTCGATGTGCCTGAGCTTGTGTCCTGAGATTTTGTTTCATTCTGAGACTGACTTGTTCCGCAGGAGGTTATGCCGAAGCAAAGGCAAAGTGCGGTAAGCAGACATAACATACGTTTTTTCATGCTGATAGAACCTCTTTCGTTTCAAAAGTTATGATTTGAGTTTTATCTATGTAAACGGACAGCATCTCGCCGGGCTTTGCTTTCTGCCTGCTGTGGATAGTCCATGTTACATTTTCGTAGGGAAGTGTTATCTCGTAGCTGCTTCCGAGGTACTGAACGCTTTGTACGGGAAGCTCAAAGTGAAGCGCGTCCTTCTGCGGCGAAAGTGAAGCGGCTTCGGGTCGGAACATCTCACTCTCGCTCAGCCAGTTTGACTTGCCGACAAATTTCGCCACAAACTCAGTCGAGGGGGAATGATAAACGTTTTCCGGCGCGTCGTACTGCTCGACATATCCGCCGCTCAGCACCGCAATACTGTCGCTCATGCTCATAGCCTCTGTCTGGTCGTGCGTTACAAAGACGGATGTTATGCCAAGCGCGGAGGTAAGCTCGGTCAGCTCGTGTCTCATTTCCTCACGAAGAAGAGCGTCAAGTGCGGAGAGCGGCTCGTCGAACAATATGCATCCCGGCTTTACCGCTATAGCTCGCGCAAAGGCTACACGCTGCTGCTGACCGCCCGAGAGCTGATGAGGATATCTCTTTTCAAAGTCCTCGAGGTGAACGGTACGAAGCGCGTCATGCACCCTCTCCTTTAGGCCCTTCGTGTCCTTTCTTGCCCTCAGCCCGAACGCGACGTTTTCAAATACCGTCATGTGAGGCCACAGCGCGAAATCCTGAAACACGAAGCCGAGATTACGCTTTTCCGGGGGAAGATTTATGCCCTGCTCCTTTGAGAAAACACAAATATCGTCAAGCCGGATCTCACCGTCGTCGGGTGTCTCGAGACCGGCTATCATGCGCAGAAGTGTTGTTTTGCCGCATCCGGAAGGACCGAGCAGTGTGGTGAAGCTCCCGTCGCGGATTTTCAGTGTTGTCGGATAAATTACCTGCCTTTTGTCAAAGCTCTTTGCAATCTGGTTAAGTTGAATTTCCATAGCGTTCCTCTTTTCTGCGTTCCTACATATTATAATGTGGCTTTGTAAATTGCACGACCCGAGATGTGTAAAGTGCGGGTAAAGTCTCAAAAAGCGGAAAAATTAAAAACATTCGCCTTGCTTTTTTATCTGAAACGAAATATAATAGAATGGATACGGTATCATATCGGGAAAGTTATGGATTTTATACTGGGATATATTTTAAAATTGACACGGAACACAAAAATTCGATACTCTGACAACGCGAAAGGAAACACAACACTCCTATGGGGAAATATAAAGAGCTTGCGAAAAATACAGTAATAATCAGCGTCGGCACAATGCTGTCGAAGATAGTCTCGTTTTTGATGACGCGGTTTTACACGGGCGTGCTGACTCCGGCGGAATACGGTACGAGCGATTTGCTGAACTCCACAGTAAGCCTGCTCATGCCGGTCATCTCTCTCGGAATAGCGGACGGCGTTTTTCGGTATCTGCCGGAATATCCGCGTTCAAAGAAGAGCGTTTTCAGCATAGGAATATACATGGTAACGGCGGGAACGCTATTGCTTGCGGTTTTTCTGCCTATTCTGCGGCTTGTGGACGGATTTGACGGATATCTGCCTTTGCTTGTGTTTATAACGCTCGCAGCCTGCTACCATTCCGTGTGTGAGCAGTATGTTCGTGCAAGCGGAGACACAATGCTGTTCGCCAAGCAGGGGCTTATGAATACTATGCTCGTAGTCACGCTGAATATAGTGCTTTTGAAGGTGTTCAGCCTCGGCGTAACGGGATATATGCTTGCCGTGGGTCTGTCGGACTGCATTTGCACTGCCTACCTTATAATAAAAAAGCGCCTGTGGGGGAACTTGACCGTACATCCGAACAAGCATATGCTGAAAAAGATGCTGCGCTACAGTATTCCGCTCATTCCGACGACGGTGTTCTGGTGGATAACGAGCGTTTCAGACAGATACATGATAGCCGCAATTCTCGGAAGCGAAGCGAATGGTATCTACACCGTTGCGAACAAGCTGCCGACAATGCTGACGCTGCTTTCGGGAGTGCTGATGCAGGCGTGGCAGTATTCGGCGGTGAGCGAGTCGAAAAGCAGTCTCGAGGAACAGGCGGATTTTTACAGCAACGTGTGGATAGGACTTCTCTCGGCGATGTTCTTTGCGTGCAGCGGAATGATAGCTTTTGCCAAGGTTGAGGTAAGCATTCTCGCCGCTCCCGAATATTACGAAGCGTGGAGATGTGTGCCGATTCTGTGCGCCGCAATGCTGTTCTGTGCGTTCACTTCATTTATGGGCAGCGTCTATACCGTCACGCAGAAGAGTACGCTCTCACTCTGGACGTCCCTTCTCGGCGCGGTGATAAACGTTATAATGAACGCACTGCTGATTCCCTCTCCTATGGGAATATACGGCGCGGCATTTGCAACATGGGTAAGCTATTTTGTGGTGTTCCTTGTGCGCTCTGTCAATGCTCGAAAGTACATCCCGTTCCGGCTGTTCGGAAAGGTGTTGTTTATAAGTACGGCGTTGCTTGCGGTGCAGATTCTGTTCATATGCTTTGAATGGACGGGATGGATAGCGGTGCAGGCAGGAGTTGTGGTGCTTATGTTCCTTATCGGCAGAAAACAGATCATGGAAAAGATAAACGCGTTCCGCAGAAGAGCAGGCGGCAAAAAGGCTTAAACTAAATACATAAAACAAACGCGCTTGATTGGCTTTGATAGCTCTATCGGCGCGTTTTTGTTATGTCTTCGGATTCACACAAAACAAAAAAGACCCGCAAACCTAAGTAGGTCTGTGAGCCTTATAAAATGCCGGTGACCGGGGTCGAACCGGTACGGTATCGCTACCACAGGATTTTGAGTCCAGCACGTCTGCCAATTCCATCACACCGGCATATCGGAATAAATCCGTCACGATGTCATTATATCACAATCAAATCCTTTTTGCAATACGGTTTTTGAAATTTGCTTATGTTCTCGCGTGAGCTTTTTTCGCGCGGAGCATGGGGAGCCTTACTTTAATCTCACCCGCGACAGCACCGCCGATTATGAGAAGCGCGCCTGCAACCTGGACGAAATTCATTGTTTCTCCGAGGAACAATACCGAGAAGAGCACAGCTGAGAGGGGTTCAAGGTAGCCGCATATCGCGATAGTCTGTATGCCGAGCTTACCGAGAGAAGAGAAGTAGCAGTAGCATGCAAGACCGGTATTGAACAAGCCGAGGACAAGAGTCGCGGGAATGTCGGAGGGCTGAATCTGGAATGAGAATCCGCTTTTCGCAATATGGTATACCGCGCAGAAGAGGAAAGCGAATACAACCTGGAGAGCGGGGTTTTCAAGTCCCTTTATGCCGTTCGAGAGCTTTCCTGCCGTTACCATTATCGTGTAGCCTACAGCAGCAAGGATTCCGCAGATTATGCCGACTATATCGTGAGCCTCGCCGCTTCCGTTTACAAGGAATATTCCGGCGATAACAACGGTGAAGCACATTACTTTTCTGAGTGAGAGCTTTTCTTTGAAGATGAACGGAGCGAGAACCATTACGAATACGGGACCTGCGTAGTAGAGAAGCGTAGTAACGCCGACTCCTATGCGTGCGTAGCCTTCGTAAAGCGCCGCCCAGCTCAAGCCCAAGCCGAGTCCGGAGAGAGCAAGAAAGAAGAAGTCTTTTTTATGCTTCATGAAAGTAAATTTGGAACCGCTGAGCAGGAAAATAGCGATAAGGCAAATCGAGCCGAAAAGGGAACGCCAGAACACAGTCTCGTGACTTGAGAGAGCGATATGGCTTGCGACGACGCCGTTTGTTCCAAATATTAAAAGAGACGCGAAGTATTTGACGAAAGATTTATTCATATTTTTTCAATTCTCCTCTTGCTTAAGCAGCCTGATTAGTATATCATATTATCCGGAATAATGAAAGCGAATGTTTGGCATGTTTAGGATTACATTTCGTCATGCAAAACCGCTCTTGCTATCGGGAGTTTCTTCTGAAATGGATAAGAATATTATAAAATACCTTGCGTTTGTCAAAACAGTGGAATACGGCAGCTTCACAAAGGCAGCTGAGCTTCTCCACTACACCCAGTCGGGAATAAGCCGCATGATAAACGAGCTTGAAACCGAATGCAGCCTGACACTCCTTGAGAGAAGCCGTGCGGGCGTCAGACTTACGGGGGACGGAACACTTCTCCTGCCGTATGCAAAGGCTCTGTGCGCCGAATACGAGCGTCTGGAGAATCAGGTGGGCGAGCTTAACGGACTTCATTCCGGCATCATCAGAATCGGGACGATATCGAGCATAGCCACGCACTGGATACCCAATATAATAAAGCACTACCAAAGGGACTACCCCGGAATAGACTACGAGCTGCTGCAGGGAGACTACGGGGAAATTGAGGAGTGGATAGCCGACGGAAGAGTTGACTGCGGATTTCTCATCCTTCCCACAAGGAGCGAGTTTGACACGATATTCCTCGGAGACGACAAGCTGAAAGTGGTTCTTCCCGAGGGACATCCGTTTGCGTCGCTTGAGAGGTTTCCGATAGACGAGCTTGAGAAAGAGCCGTTTCTGCTTCTCGAGAAAAGTGAACGAAGCGAAATATCCCAGCTGCTAAAAGCATACGACATTCATCCGAAGGTTCACTTTACAACATGGGACGATTATAGTATAATGTCTATGGTCGAATCCGGACTGGGCATAGCGGTTCTTCCCGAGCTTATTTTGAAACGGATTCCCTATAAAATTATAATAAAAGACCTTGACGTGCCGGCTTACAGAAAGATTGCCATCGCGCTCAAGAACGAGAAAACTTCTACCCTCGCGGTAAAGAGGTTTTTGGATTACTTAAAATACAGAATTACGACCCCGGAGAACAATAATGGAACAAAATAACGACCACGCCAAAAATACCGAAAAATTCATACGAATGACGACGCAGCCGGTGGAGAAGCTGATAGCAAAACTGGCTGTGCCGACGATTATATCAATGCTCGTGACTTCGTTTTACAACCTCGCGGACACTTTTTTTGTGCGTCAGCTTGAAAACGACAGTATGGTTGCCGCAGTCGGAGTGGTTCTCCCGCTCATGACACTGATTCAGGCGTTCGGATTCTTCTGCGGACACGGCTCAGGCAACTACATCTCCCGCGCATACGGAAAACAGGACTACAAGGACGCTGAAACCATGGCGGCTACGGGATTCTGCTACGCGGTGCTGTTCGGACTTATCATCGGAGTGCTCGGACTTGTGTTCATCGACCCTCTCGCGCTTCTTCTCGGAGCAAAAACCGAGGCTACGATACGCTCGACTATCGACTACATGAGGTACATCCTCTACGCCACTCCGTTTATGACGGGCGCTATCGTTATGAACAATCAGCTGAGGATGCAGGGAAATGCGTTCTTCGCCATGATAGGACTGACTTCCGGGGCGATCGTAAATATTGTGCTTGACCCCATCCTCATCTACTCAGCGGGAGACACACTGGCGGGCGGAAGCGTTACAATGCCGTTTGGCGCAGGTATGGGAGTCGGAGGAGCTGCTCTTGCTACCGCTGTCAGCCAGATACTCAGCTTTTTCATTTTATTCATAGGCGTCACAAAAAGCGACAATATAAAGATACATCTGAAAAACTTCTCTCCGAGGCTTTACTACATAAAAAATATAGTGCGCGGCGGACTTCCCTCACTTGGACGTCAGGGAGTTTCAAGCATCGCGGTAGCCTGTCTTAACCATGCGGTCGGAATCTACGTGCAGGACAGCATTATGATAGACGCGGTTCAGGCTGCCATGACGGGCGTTTCAAAGATAATGAACTTCCTCACCTCCGCTCTTACGGGATTCGGACAGGGATTTCAGCCGGTCTGCGGATTCAACTACGGCGCGGGAAAATACAAGAGAGTCATTCGTGCGTATACGTTCTGCGTGAAGGTGTCGACGGTCGTGCTTGTTGCAATCGCAGCTGTCGGATTCGCGTTCGCAGAGCCTATCACACAGGCTATAGCGGGAAGCTCGGAGCTTGCGGGGGACATCGCGGCTGTTGCATTCAGAGCGCAGCTCGTAGTGTTCCCGCTCATGTCGTGGGTTATAATGTGCAATATGATGCTCCAGAACATCGGAATGACCGCACGCGCTACGATAGTTGCAATGTCACGTCAGGGTATCGCGTTTATTCCGGCGGTGTTCATCCTTCCTCTCATCACGGGAAAGCTGTTCTCAGACCCTGTTATCGGACTTCAGCTGTCTCAGTCGGTGGCGGATTTGTTGTCGTTCATAATATCCCTCCCGATAGGCGTTTCGGTGCTGAGAGAAATGGCGGCGAAGGAAAAATAATAAAACTGCGGGTGGGCTGTCTCATCCGCTTTTTTGTCGCATGGGAGACTTTCCGCATATACTGTCATGGTATCGGTATTTCGGATATTTTTGAAATAAGAATCCCCTGTGCAACTTTTTGTGGCGTGAACATAGTTGAAATATATATAATACAGCCGCAAAATACCCGAAAAAATATCCGAAATGACACAAAAATGCATGCAGCAACTCAAAGTAGCGGAATGAAAATAAAAAAGTTGGTTGAAACGGGAACGGAGCGGCGTTATAATTAAGAAAAAACAAAAAGTATAGGCGAGGCGTAAAAATGACTATAGGAAAGAAAATAACATGGCTGAGACAGAAAAACGGAATATCTCAGGAGGAACTTGCCGATCGTCTTGAGGTATCTCGTCAGTCTGTTTCAAAATGGGAGATGGACGCGGCATATCCACGCATAGATAAGCTCATTCAGATGTGTACGGTCTTCGGAGTAAGCACGGATGAGCTTTTAAAGGAAGAAATTTCATTTGAAGAAAAAGAAAAGCCGGCAGTAAAGCACACATCGGAGAACCACTACTTCGGCACGGACGGATTCAGAGGAGAAGCAAACATTGACTTAACCGCCGAGCAGGCATTCAAGGTGGGACGCTTCCTCGGCTGGTACTACGCAAATCCACTCTCCGGCTGCCGCGACAGAAACTACAGACCTAAGTTCGTTATCGGAAAAGACACGCGCCGTTCAAGCTATATGCTCGAGTATTCGATAGCTGCCGGAATCACAGCGTCAGGCGGAGACACATATATGCTTCACGTAACGACCACTCCGAGCGTTTCCTACGTCACCAGACAGGACGATTTCGACTGCGGCATTATGATATCCGCTTCACATAACTCCTACGAGGACAACGGTATAAAGCTCGTAAACCGCTTCGGCGAAAAGATGGACGACGACACACTGTATCTCATTGAAGCATACCTCGACGGAAAGATGGACGTTCTTCTGGGGGGCGGCGAGAGCGACCTTCCGCTTGCGAAAAAGGAAAGAATCGGCGCGATAATCGACTATGTGTCCGGCAGAAACCGCTACATGGGCTACCTTATCTCCATAGTATCGCATTCGTTCCGCTCGCTCAGAATCGGTCTTGACTGCGCAAACGGCTCTTCATGGATGATAGCTCCCGCGATATTCGAGGCTCTCGGCGCGACGACATACGTTATCAACGCAAGCCCCGACGGACAGAACATCAACCACAACGCAGGCTCTACGCATATCGAAGGACTTGTGAAGCTGGTTCGCGAGCAGCATCTTGACGTAGGCTTTGCGTTCGACGGAGACGCTGACCGTTGTCTTGCGGTTGACGAAAACGGAAATGTAGTAAACGGCGACCACATCCTCTACATCCTCGCAAATCAGCTCAAGAGGAAGGGCATACTAAACCACGACACTATTGTAGCGACTGTCATGTCAAACGGCGGTCTTACAAAGGCTCTGCGCGAGGTCGGAATAAATACGGTAAAAACAGCTGTCGGCGACAGATATGTTTACGAAGCCATGATGAAGGACGGATATCTTCTCGGCGGAGAGCAGTCGGGACACATAATCCTACAGAAGTACGCGACTACGGGAGACGGAATCCTCACCGCGCTCATGCTCATGGAAGAAATACTTGACAGAAAGTCCACTCTCGGCAAGCTGGCGTCCCCTGTGAAGATATTCCCGCAGTCTCTCATAAACATCAAGGTGCCGGATAAGGACGCTGTGATGAACGACGAGCATGTCAAGAGCATCGTTCACGAGATAGAAGAAGAGCTTGGCGAAAACGGAAGAATACTTCTCAGAAAGAGCGGAACGGAAAACGTAATCCGTGTTATGGTCGAATGCGAAAACGAGGAGCAGTGCAATTCCTGCGCAGAAAAAGCCGCCGCTTACATCAGAGAAAGGTACGGTAAATAATGGAGAACATCGTTTTTTCTGAAATACTTGACTACTCAGCCTCTCTTGCGGGAGAAGTACTTGCGGGACTGGAGAAGCCGTGGGATATACTCGACACCCTCACCGAATATATAAGACAGCTCGGAAAACAGCTCGAGAAAGAAGGCTGGCGCGAGATTCTGCCTGAGGTATGGGTGGGAGAGAACGTGACTATCGCTCCGACAGCTGAGATACACGGACCGTGCATTATAGGAGAGGGCAGTGAGATACGCCACTGTGCCTTTATCAGAGGAAGCGCGCTCATCGGAAAGGGCTGCGTAGTCGGAAACTCAACCGAGCTGAAAAACTGCATACTGTTCGACAAAACTCAGGTTCCGCACTACAACTATGTCGGGGACTCCATTCTCGGAAAAGGCTCGCATCTCGGCGCGTCGTCTGTTATCTCAAATCTCAAGAGCGACGGCAAGGATGTGTGCGTGAACATTGACGGCGAGAGAGTATCGACACACCGCAGAAAGTTCGGCGCTATCCTCGGAGACGGAGCTGACATAGGATGCGGTACGGTTCTGAACCCCGGAAGCATCATAGGAAAGGGAAGCCGCATATATCCACACAGCACAATAAGAGGAACCGTTCCGTCGGGATGCATATACAAAACTGACGGCGAAATCGTAAAAATAGAGAAATAAGGAGCTTTTATGTGCGGAATAATCGGATACACAGGACGCGAAAACGCAACGCCGTACCTTGTCAGTGGACTTGAAGCGCTCGAATACAGGGGATATGATTCGGTCGGAATAGCGGAGGAATGCGGCGGGGACTACATCATTGTCAAAACCAAGGGAAAGATAGAACGGCTGAAAAAGCTGCTTGAAAATACCAGGGCGGAAAAATCGGTCTGCGGTATCGGTCACACAAGATGGGCTACAAACGGCGAACCCAGCGAAGCAAACGCTCATCCGCACAGAAAAGGCGACACAGTCATAGTCCACAACGGAATTATCGAAAACGACAGAAAACTTATAAAGTCCCTCGGAGAGTACGAGTTTGAATCCGAGACAGACACGGAGGTTGCGGCGGCTCTCATCGACAAGAGAATAAAAGAACGCTGTTGTGTTGGAGACGGAATTTTCGCGGCGGTAAGGGAAATGACGGGCTCGTACGCGTTCGTAGTCATGCACAAGTCGCACCCCGGTGAGCTTTACGCCATACGCAAAAAAAGCCCGCTCATTGCTGCTAAAACAAAGTACGGACTTGTGTTTGCTTCCGATGTTACCGCAGTCATGAGCGAGTGTGACGAATTCTACCGCATTCCCGAGGACACTCTTGCAGTGGCGGGAGAGGACGGACTGAAATTTTTCGACGAGAGCGGGGAAGAGGTGCTATTGAAGCCTGAGAAGATACTCTGGTCAAGGGACGCCGCCGAGAAAAACGGATTCCCCCACTATATGCTCAAAGAAATAAACGAAGAGCCTGAGGTCATAGAGAAAACTGCCGCGAGATTCATAAAAGACGGAATTCCCGATTTCTCCGAAGCATTCCCCGAGGACACCGCCGGAATTCATATAGTGGCTTGCGGTTCTGCCATGCACGCGGGAATTGTCGGAAAGTACGTCATAGAAAAGCTCGCGCGTATAACGGTCAGCGTGGAGACTGCAAGCGAATTCAGATACCGTGAGCCGGCTGTCGCGAAAAACACCGTTCTCATACTCATTTCCCAGTCGGGAGAAACGGCGGACACTCTCGCGGCACTGAGATACGCAAAGGAGAGGGGAGTTAAGACTTCTTCCATAGTCAATGTACCCGGCTCAAGCCTTGCGAATGAATCCGATACGGTTCTATATACCGAAGCAGGACCGGAGATAGCCGTAGCCACAACAAAAGCGTACATGACACAGTGTGAGGTGCTGTACCTTGCGGCTGTTTATCTTGCGTACCGCGGAGGAAGAATATCACGCGATGAATGCGAAAGACTTACCTCGGTCATGCGTGAACAGGTGGCGAAAGCCGTAGCCGCTGTCATAGCCGACAACAACTCGAAAGAAATAGCCGAGAAAATAGCGGGAGCGGAGCATCTCTTCTACATCGGTCGCGGAATTGACTCTGCCGTATGCATTGAAGCCTCGCTGAAGCTGAAGGAGATATCATACCTCCACAGTGAAGACTACGCCGCAGGGGAGCTTAAGCACGGTACTATATCGCTCGTCGAAAACGGAACTCCTGTCATCGCGGTTATAACCGACAGCAAACTCGCCGACAAAACCATGATGAATCTCGCTGAGGTCAAGGCAAGAGGAGAGGCGGCTTATGTTTTCTCTTCCGTTGACGGAGTGAAGTCTGACGCAAAGCTGCCGCACGTGTCGGATAAAGAGGACATTTTCGATGTTTTCCCGATGCTGACGTACTTGCAGCTCCTCGCGTACCATACTTCTCTCACGCGCGGTTGTGATGTGGATCAGCCGAGAAACCTCGCAAAATCCGTAACGGTGGAGTAATTCAGAATAACTCAGCCGATATACGTCATCAGGCACATTTCTCCCGCGATGTGAGCTTTCGTCTCGTAATATGTTTCGGTAAGCTCGAATCCGGAGTTAAGATAGCATTTTATGGCGCGCTTGTTGAACGGGCGAACCTTTAAAACTATGCTCTCTCCCGGGTACGCTTTTTTCGCTTCATCCACGGCAAGCAGAACAAAATCATGACCTAAGTGTCGTCCGCAGAATTCAGGCTTCATTCCAAGTCCGAGTTCAACGCGGTCGGCTCTTTTCATTATGTTGATGAATCCGAAAAGCTTGTTTCCGATGCATACCGCGCGGTAGTTCTTCTGACGTCTCTTCTCGTCCGCTATGCCAAAGTTTTTTGCCAGACATTCTTCCCACTTCGGCATGTTGTAGACCGCGTATTCCCCATCGTATTTCCAGAGGCATATTTCTTTAGCATCGTCTTCGGTGAGCGTGCGTACTGTGTATTCGTTCATTTTGTTCTCCTGTTCTTTTTCTTCGGTATTTCGGTCAGTCTTTCAAGTATCGGGATAACTTCGTCAAGCAGTTCACTGTCTTCGATGTCGAGGATGTATCTTTCCTTCACTCCGTCATACGGAATACCGCGCTCCGCTTCCGACATTATTCCGTCAAGCTCCGGAAATTCTTTAATATATACGGTGTTGTCGCACACTAGGAGTATCGGCTTTTCATTAAGATATGCCATGTATTCGCCGAACATTTTGCGGTAAGTGACTGCACCGTAGCGGTAAATCTGCTCGCAGACAAATTCTATATATTCTTTTGATGTTGCCATATTTTTCTCCAAAATGAATACAGCCGTTCTTCCATATTTCAGGGAACGACTGTGTTTTTTTATACTTTTGCCTGGTTTACGCTGCACATTCCGCAGTATATCCCGCCTTTTTTCATAAGCTCGTCGTGAGTGCCTTCCTCCGCTATCTTTCCGTCGCGCAGAACTATAATGTCGTCGGCTTTCATTATGGTCGTGAGACGGTGGGCGATAACGATGAGAGTGTGGCTGCCGGAGAGGTTTTCAATTGCTTTCTGTATCTGCGCCTCGGTCTCGTTGTCGACAGCTGATGTAGCCTCGTCAAGCACGAGTATCGGAGTTTTTCGCAGCACTGCACGTGCGATGGCAATACGCTGCTTCTGTCCGCCCGACAGCCTTACTCCGCGCTCTCCTATCTTTGTCATGTAACCCTCAGGCATTTCGCGGATGAATTCGTCGGCACAGGCGGTTTTCGCGGCGGCATAGACTTCTTCCTCGGTTGCGTTCTCCGCTCCGTACGCTATGTTTTCGTATACCGTTCCGTTGAAGAGGAATACATCCTGCAAGACTATTGAAATGTTCTTTCTGAGTGAGGACAGCGTAGCGTGGCGTATGTCGTGACCGTCTATCGTTATCTTTCCCGACTGTGGGTCGTAGAATCTCTCGAGAAGCGAAACTATCGTCGTCTTTCCCACACCCGTAGCTCCGACAAGCGCAAGCATCTTTCCCGGCTTTACGTCAAACGATATTCCGTCGAGAACCTTGCTGTCGCCGCTGTAGCCGAAAACCACGTTGTCAAAGCGCACGTCTCCCGAGCAGGTGGGAATATCCTTCGCGTCGTCGTCTTCCTTTATCTCGCTTTCGGTGTCGAGCAGCTCAAGCACACGGTTTCCGCAAGCTCTTGATACCTGAATATCCTCCGCAAGACGCGCAAGAGCCGAGAGAGGACTGTAGAACAGCGACAGGTACATGAAGAATCCGACGATATCGGCTGTAGACATTCTTCCGCGCATGACAAAATATCCGCCCGCGCCCATGACTATGACAGTACCGATGGACGTGATAAACTCAACCGCCGGATGGTACATTGCGTTGTAGAAGTTCGCGCGGATGTTTACGAATGAATAATGGCGGCAGTAGTCCTTCATTCCGAGGGATTCTCTTCCTTCCTTGCCAAACGCCTGAATCTCCTTCATTCCCGAGAGGTTGTCCTGCGTGTGACCGTTCAGTCCGGCAAGCACCTCCTGGTTAATCTTGAACAGCGGCGCAACCTTTGTGGTGAACAGGCGCGACAGAAGAAGTATGAACGGCACGGGGATGAGGGTGTACAGTGCGAGCAGAGGATTGATACGGAAAATCATGACTGCCACTCCCGCCACTACAATGACGTTTGTAGCCATATCGGGGAGGGAATGGGCGATGAGCACCTCAAGCTGGCGTGTGTCGTTTATCATGCGCGACATAATCTCTCCCGTCTGCTTGTCGGAGTAATACCGCATCGAGAGGGACTGGAGCTTGTCGTAGCACAGGGAAGTGAGATATCCGACAAAATTCCATGCCGCGACGTGAGCCTGCCACATTGAAAGAAATCTGCAAAGCGCGCGGAGAAGGTAAGCCCCCACGAGAATGCCGCAGTATTTCAGGATAAGCGCGGTTGTTGCGTCTCCCGGAGTTCCGAGCAGTGCGGTCAGCTTTCGTATAGCCTCGGGAGTTACAAGGGAGAGAAGCGAAGCCGCGAGAAGCGAAATTACGGTAAGAATAAGCTCACCCCACCAAGGCTTAGCCATTTTGAGCATTCGTTTTATCATAAAAAAATCCTGCCTTTATCAAATGCTGTGAAATCACGTCAGATTGTATCACATTATTTAATAAATAGCAAGGATTTTTTGAATATTATCTGTATGTTTTCGCCAGTCCGCCCTCTGCTGTTTCACGATAGCGTGAGTTCAAGTCCTTTCCCGTCTCGTACATCGTGCGAACAACCATGTCGAAGGAGATTTTTCTTGTCTCCGAGAGGAAGTTTGCAAGGCTGAGCGCGTTTATTGCTCTCATTGCGGCTACAGCGTTTCTCTCGATGCACGGTATCTGAACAAGTCCGCATATCGGGTCGCAGGTAAGTCCGAGGTGATGTTCGAGCGCAACCTCCGCGGCGTACTCTATCTGACCGATTCCCATTTCGTGCATTTCGCAGAGAGCAGCAGCAGCCATCGAGCAGGCAGTTCCGACCTCCGCCTGACATCCGCATTCCGCGCCGGATATTGAAGCGTTGGTTTTGACGAGGTTTCCGATAAGTCCGGCTACAGCAAGAGCACGAATCGTCTGCTCGTCTCCGAAGCCTTTCTGCTCACGCATATATCTCAGCACCGAGGGAAGCACGGCACAGGCTCCGCAGGTAGGCGCAGTTACTATCGTTCCGCAGTCCGCGTTCTGTTCGCTTGCCGCAAATGCATATGAGCATACGATACGGTTTTCTCTTGTGCTGGAGGACTCGTCTATGTGCCGCTGATTGTACAGGTACTGCGCTTTTCTCTCGACATTAAGCCCGCCGGGAAGTATTCCGCGCTTCGATAAGCCTTCGTCAATGGATTGCATCATCACAAGCCATACCTTTGAGAGATAGTCGCGTATGCCGTCTCCCTCATGCTCAAAAACGTAGTCCGACAGTCTTATGTTGCGGTTCAGGCAGTATTCCGCAATCTCATTGAAGGTGGACTCGGTGTAAATGTCCTCCGACGCGTCTTTTTTTCTGCCTTCGATTACAATATCCCCGCCGCCGACCGACATGACCCTCTCGCGAGCAGTCTCGTTGCCGTCCTTGTCGTATGCGAAGATGTCCATTGTGTTCTCGTGCGGCAGTTTCAACTTGTGGTCTGTGTTCCATACGATTTCGCACGGGGAGGGTTCAAAGCCTTCAATGACAGCTCTGTCGGTGCAGTGACCTTTTCCGGTTTCAGCGAGCGAGCCGTAAAGGATTACCTTATATGAAGCGGCGTCGGGATGCTCGGATTTGAACAGCTTGACTGCCTTTTCGGGACCCATTGTGTGCGAGCTTGAAGGACCGCGTCCTATCTTGAAAACTTCTCTTATGGATTTCATATGTTTTCTTCCTTTATATATTATAGTCGGCTACAGCTTCAGCCGATAATCGTTATAACGCAATAACAGGGCAACAAAAACTGCTACCCTGTTTAATCTTTAGTTTTCGTAACCTTCCTTGCGGAGACGCTCGTGAAGCTCTTTGTCCTTTTTCTTTCTTCTCATTGCAGGACCGAAAATACCCGCCGCAACTCCGAGAGCAAGCACGCCGAGCAGGATATAGTCTACCCAACCGGGAACGCTGTCGCCGAAAATCGCGCTGTTGCGGTGTCTCGGAGCGGTGGACTTAGCCGAGAATGACGCTTCACCGTTGTAGTCGGAGCTTAAATATTTCATGGAGAGATTTTTCGATGAGAGCGCGGTGGACGAGGTCGTTACGTCAATGTTCAGTCCTTCCACAACAAGCTCGTGAGACGTGACTACGGGAGCATTCGCGGTAAACGAGCCTCCGAGAAGGTTGACGCATCTGCCGCTTATTGCCGGAGCATCGGGAGAGGTCATGTTTATCTTCATCGAGCTGCCGACAAAGGAAAAGTCCGACGCGTCGCTGTAGATACCGTATTCGCCCGCGGTGATTTCATATTTTCCCTCAAGGAGACGAATCTTCTGCGTGTTGTCCTGAGAAATAAGGTAGAAGCCTATCTCTCCGGCTTCGATTGTGAGAGAACCTGTTCCCTTGAATATAACGGTTCCAGCGCAGGAAATACCGTATTTCGCGGCTTTGATGTAGTTCTTGCCTTCGAGAATCACGGTGCAGTTTTTCGGCAGACGGAGACCGTAGTCGTCCTCGGTGTCGATATTCAGTCCGCTTAGGGTAAGAGTATCGTATCTGTTCTGCCAGTTGTAGCCTGCACCGACCTGGTTTTTGTTGGCGGTGGCAATATTTACAGTAGACGTCAGCGTATCCGCCGCGGCTGATTTTATCGGGGTAACGAATATGCAGAGCGATAACGTCAGGCAAAACACGAGTGCCGACGAAACGAGCCTGCGCCATGATATCTTCATTGGACATACTCCTCTGTCTGAGTGATGATAGTTAAATACGATTTATATTTTATCACATATTACCATGAAAATCAATAGATAAACAAAAATATCGGTGATTTTCAGACTGTACATGGTAAAACGTCACATTTTCTTCACAATAGAAGAGGAGAGGACTGCTGAGCGGTATTCGACGGCGTAGAGTGCGCGGAAAACGAGAGCCTGTCCCAGTGTCATAAGGCGTATGTATACGTCGCAGGGAACGGTGCTGTTTTTCACGATAACCGAATAAAATCCGCCGAGGATGAGCATGAAAGCCGGAGCGAACACAGACGCCGCCTGACGTATAGCATAGCTGAAACCTGTCCGCAGCTTTTTGTCAGCCCACGAGAGGAACGCGGGGATGAACACGGCAAGAATGAGCACGGCGAACACGGGAATGTCAATGGAATAGAACACCTTCGCCATGTCTCCGAGCCACTCCGCAAACGTTCCGTTAGCCGAGGAAAGGGCAGAGTGCATAAGCAGGTACGAGACAAGGCACAAAACTCCGCCGCAGAGCGCAAGGGAAGAGTCGACAACGCAGAGCAGTTTTAACTTTTCATTTTTCCTCTTTCGGATGAAGGCAAACGAGACAAAAGCGGCGCACAGAAGGACTGAGATAAAAATATAAGCCGTCATTCTACGATAAGTTCCTCTGCAGAGCGTTTCGGAACAAAATGAAGTCCTGCCGTGTCGCGGAAATATGCGGTGTCTCCCGTTTTCGGAATGTCGCAGATGAATACGGTCTCATCCGGCACTCCGAGGGCGAGAAGAAGCACGGGTTTCAACTTTTTCGGTATGAGCAGAGTTTTTGAAAGCTCATTTCGGTCAAACGCGCCTATCATGCATCCGCCGAAGCCAAGCTCGCACGCCTGAAGCATAATGGTCTGCGCCGTGATTCCGACGTCCACGCTTGCCGATTCCGGATTTTCGCATATGGAAGTGTCGCACAGAATCGCAATGAACGCGGTGGGATGGTGTCCCTCGGGCGGTAGCTTTACATCCTTCAAAAGTCCTGCCCAATGCGTCAGCGCGAGAACCTCTTCAACCTCGTCGTGCTCGTAGACAAGCCTGAATTTCAGAGGCTGTCTGTTTACTGCGCTGGGGCAGAGTCTCGCAGTCTCGATAAGGTCGGTGAGGTCTTCCTTTCCGATTTTTTTCGATTCGTCGAAGCTGCGGTAGCTCCGTGAATCGGATACGATATCTCTAAGCATAATTTATTCCTTTACTATCTCAATGCCGTCTGGAGCAGTTATTTTCGCACCGCTCGCGTCGGCTTCAATTTCAATGCTTCCAAACGGAGTCGGAACTGCGCCGCGCATCCATTCAAGACCGCTGAGCTTAGGTGACACTCTCGCTTTCTTGAATCCGGGCGTCAAAGGAGTTACTCCGAGTACGTTTTCTGCGATGTACGGTGCGGGACCGGAAGCCCAGCCGTGGCATAAGCTGTGACGTAGTCCGGTGTAGCAGAACGCGCCGAAGTCACCGTGAATGTCTCGCTTGCCCTCGGGTACAACTTCATCAATGCGCGCGGAGTTGTACATCCAGTCGATATTGAAGTCTTCCCAGAATGTAGTCGCGCCCATCTCAAGCATTCCGCCCCAGTATTCGCGCATGATGTCGAGAGCGGGAGCGTATTCTCCGGCTTTTGCTGCTGCCGTGAGCGTGTAGTAGCCGAGGAATGTGGAAAGACCGCGCGCTCCGCCTACTGAAATGCACTTTGAGAATGCGGTTTTCGGGTCAAGCAGACCGCTCATCACCATAAGAGCGGCAGGCTGTTTCCACGGACCGGGATTCGGAATGTGCTTCATCATTCTGTCGGCTGTGTCGTAGCAGTACCATGCCGTTTCCGCTTCTCCGAGAGTTTTTAAAATGTCTCCCGCTGCGGTGAGTGCGTATCTCATAAGTCCCTGAACTCCGCAGTGCTTGGCTTCTTCAAAGTCGTTTGTCGGCCAGTCAAAGAAGCGTCTGCCGGGGAGGTTTTCGCGTCCTTCCTCGTCGATAAATCCGATGTAGCGCGGGATAAGCTCCTTTATGTATTCCTTTTGAGTGGAGAGATATTCGTAGTCGCCCGTACCCTTGTACCATTCATGCTGACAGAGGAGCCACCACATACTGTACTCGGGAATACCGTTCATGTATTCGTTCGGAGGAGTGATGTTTCTGACAAAGTCGAGGGATTTCGGAACGACTTCATTTGCACCGAATACTGTGAGAATAGCCGCAACCTCGGTGTTCATGTCTCCCGCCCATACAAGCCTGTCTCTCTTAATTCCGTCCCAGAGGTATCTCTGCATATTGAGGTGTACCGTATAAGCGGCGGTGTCGTAGATTTTTGTCACAAGCGGGTCGCTGCACTCAAAATATCCCTTGTATTCGATGTCGCGGAACACAAGAACGGCGCAGACAGAGCGTATCTCGGCAAATACATCGGGAGTGAGCAGTTCTACATAAGCAAAACGGAATCCGCTCTCGTTTGTTTCGTTTGAGCTCCACGGACCGGATGTCATTATCATGTCGCGCTGAGCATGGTCGTTTGTCGCGTTCTTTACTCCGATGTCGGACATAGCTTCGGAAACACTCTCTCCGAGTCTTATCTTAAACTGAGCTGAGGGCGCGTTCATGCTCCATATCGAGAGGTTCACCGTACCGTGCAGCTCGCGTCCGAAGTCTACTACAACGGCGGCGTGCGTATCGCTTCCACGGTTGTCGAGCACACACTGGTCATGATAGTGATAAATGGCGACCTGAGCAGGCTTGTATTCTGTGAGATAGTCCTCTCCGCGCACGTTTCCCTCGGTCAGGACAACTCTTGTGGGGAACAGCGTTTTTCGCGAGCGTTCATCGTCAATTCCGTAAACGCCGAATTTTTCCTGAAATTTCATAATTAAAGCCTTTCGTACAAATATTAGCTGATTTCAGTATAGCATAAATTCAAAAAATATTCAATAATGTTTTTAGTCAAAAAGTTGACAAAGCCGCAGAGAGGTAGTATCATTAAAGCATCAGTGATGATTATTAAGGAGAAACAAATGGAACTTACCGAAAGATTTTTAAAATATGTAGCCGTTCCCACCTCGAGCGACGACAAATCGACCACAGTGCCGACGGCTGAAAAGGAATTTGTGCTCGCGAAAATGCTTGTCGAGGATATGCGTGAGATTGGAATAGCGGATGCTTATGTCGACGACAAATGCTACGTTTACGGACATATTCCCGCGACGGAAGGATACGAGAACAAGAAGAAAATAGGCTTTATCTCGCACATAGACACCTCTCCCGACTTTGCGGACTCGCCGATTAAGCCGCAGATAATAAAGAACTACGACGGCGGAGATGTTGTCCTCGGAGATTCCGGAAGAGTGCTTGAAGTTGCCGCTTTCCCGCATCTGAAAAAGCTCACCGGAAGAACTCTTATCACGACCGACGGAAACACGCTTCTCGGAGCGGACGACAAATCAGGGGTGAGCGAAATTCTTTATGCGGCGGAGAAGCTTATAAAGAGCGGTATTCCTCACGGACGTATTTCGATTGCGTTCACACCCGACGAGGAATGCGGAACATCTGCCGATAACTTTGATCTTTCCGCATTTGACGCTGAGCTTGCTTACACTGTCGACGGTGGAACCGAGGGAGAGGTTGTGTACGAAAACTTCAACGCCTGCTCCGCTTCATTTGAGGTAAACGGCTTCAATATCCATCCCGGTGAAGCGAAGAATCGCATGATAAACGCCTCTCTTGTGGCTATGGAGATAAATTCTCTCCTTCCGGGAACGGAAACTCCGCGCGATACTGAGGGATATGAAGGCTTCTTCCACCTCTGCGAAATGAGTGGCAATGTCGAGCACGCAAGCCTGTTCTATATCGTAAGAGACCACAGCGCACAGCGTTTTGACTCTCGAAAGGACACGCTCTGCCATATCGAGAAGTACATAAACGAAAAATACGGAGAGGGAACTGCTGTCCTTACTCTCCGTGATTCGTACAGAAATATGGAAGGGATCATAAAAGATCGCTTTGAGGTAGTCGAGGTTGCGAACCGTGCGATAAAGCTTGCCGGACTTGAACCCGACCACAATCCGATAAGAGGCGGTACGGACGGCGCGAGACTTTCATTCATGGGGCTGCCAACACCGAACCTCGGAACGGGCGGATACGCTTTCCACGGACCTTACGAGCACATTACGGCAGAGGGCATGGAAAAGTCCGCCGAGATAATCGAAAACATCATAAAGCTCTGGGCTGAATAAAATACGAGAGAATCGCGGTAAGGCGGAATTATCTTCTGCTGCCGCGGTTTTTTCTTCTCTCCATGGCGTCTGCGTATTCGCGCTTTTCTTCCTCTGTCTCGGGAATTACAGGAGGAACGAGCGTGGGTTTTCCGTCGGCGTCTATGGCAACAAGAACGAGGTACGCCTTGTTTATCTCTCTGCGGAAGCCGCTCAGCTCTTCTACATAGGTCGTAACACATATCTCCATAGAAGTGCGTCCGGCGTATGTCACATGACCCTCGAGCAGGATAGTGTCGTTCACCATAGCTGGAGACTTGAATACGAGCGAGTCCACAGCCGCGGTGGTTACGTTCTTTCCGCAGTGTCTCCGCGCGGTTACGGCTGCCACAACGTCTATCCATTCCATCAGCTTGCCGCCGAAAAGCCTGTTATAGCCGTTGAGCGTGCCTTGCATGAGTATCTGAACCTGCTCTGTTCTTGAGTGAGCGACTGTTCTTCCGATGAGAGAGCCTTCCATTATTTTTCCACCTTTATATTGTATTCTGTTTTTGTGATTTTTCCGATATCGCTATACGATGCTTCTTCCGAGATGAGCTTTCCGTCGGCGTAGCATTTTTCAAGCAGCTCGTCAAGTCCTTCGGCGGTTCTCAGCGGATCGCGCTCCTTGTCGAGAATATTTATCATGCTGTCCGGGAACGAAACGATACCGCAGTTTTCAAGCGCGCATATGCATCTCGTGTGAACGGAAGCGGTCTCGGCAGTGCATGGCAGGAACCATTCGGATTTATCCACGGACGCGTTGCTTACCGCAATGTCCACTTTGTTCGCGTCATGCTCAAACGGGTCGCCGTATTCTATTGTTTCGCCGTCCTTCATCTTCGCACGTATTACGGAGCCGCAGCCGTCCTGATCATAGTATACCGTTCCGTTTTCAAAGGCGTATTCAAAGCGAGGGTTCACATTTTTAGCGATGGCATGAGAGGCAATGAACAACGCGCTTACTCCGCCGCCGAAATTTGCTCTGATAAGCGAAGTGTCGAAGTTTTCTATGGGATTTGCGCGGAAAAGCTCGGCGTCAACACTGTCGGGAGTCGCTGCGGTGTCGAGCTTGTCTCCGAGAAGGTAGAGCATATTGTGAAGATAGTGAGCCGCGGCATTGTTGGCTACGCTGTCGAAAACGGGAGTTCCGTCGCTTGCGTATTTTGTGCCTGCCCAGCCCGAGCCTCGCTTGAAGTATGACTGACGTCTCGGCCAAAGGATTATAGTTTTCATGCTGACGGGAGCGCCGAATTTTCCCGCTAAAATGTCCTTTTTCAGCGAAAGAATTGCGTTGCTGTGCGACCACTGATATCCCGACATTACGAACAGCCCCCGTTTTTCGGCTTCGGATGTGATAAGCCCGGAGTCTCTCCAGTCAGCGGAAAGCGGTTTTTCACAAAGTACGGAGCTGCCGTGGGTGAGCGCATACAGTGTGTATCTCGTGTGGAACTGTATGGGAGCGGAAATGCAGCATAAATCGGGTGAGAAGTCCGCGTAGCATTCCCCGAGAGTTTTGTATATCTTAACCCCCGCGTCGCAAAGTCTTTCATATCCGGGAGCGGACTGCGGGAAAGGCTCAACCGCGGCGACAAAAGAGCATTTTCCCTCGGCAGACAGCTTTAATAATTCGTTTACGTATAAGTTACCGTACCCGCCGATACCGACAAGCACGACTGTTGGATTTTTCATATTGACCTCCGTGTTGTTGTTTCCTTGTGAATATTATACCTGTAAAACAACGCCGTGTCAAGGACGAATATCTGCATGAGAAATATTGTACAAAGATTGACACGGCTCGACTAAATTGCTATAATTACAGTAACAGAAAAACATTCCCCCGAAAGGAAAGAATATGGAAAACAAAAAACTCACCGCAATGGAGAAAATGACTTCCGAGAGACTTTACGCCTGCGTTGACGAAGAAATGGCAAGAAAACAGACCGAGTGTCTTGAACTGCAATACGACTACAACGCCACAAGACCGTCGGAGGGCAAAAAGAGACAGGAACTTATGGCAAAAATGTTCGCGGAGCTTGGAGAGGGCTGCTACATTGAGCCTCCGCTTCACGCTAACTGGGGAGGACACCACGTTCACCTCGGCGCGCACGTTTACGCCAACTTCAATCTGACCCTCGTCGACGACTCGCACATCTACATCGGTGAATACACCATGATTGGACCGAACGTAACGATTGCCACAGCCGGTCATCCCATAGCGCCGGAGTATCGTGAAAAGGTGTTCCAGTACAATATAACGGTGCATATCGGACGCAACTGCTGGATAGGCTCGGGAGTGGTAATTCTTCCCGGAGTTACGATAGGCGACAACACAGTTATCGGAGCGGGAAGCATAGTTACAAAGGATATCCCCGCGAATGTCGTAGCCGTAGGAAATCCCTGTCATGTGCTGAGAGAGATAAACGAACACGACAGAGAGTATTATTTCAAGGATATGAAGATAACCGACGAGGACAGGGAGCTTCTAAAGTCACTTTGATATTCGGGAATACATATTATTGGGCATAAAATGTTATTTTACCGATTGACGAGGACGGCGGAAACGTGATATAATTATGTTGTAAAAAGTCTGACTTTGACGGGAGGAAAATGCGTAATTGAACTTAGTCCATCTGAAATACGCGGTGGAGGTTGCACGATGCGGCTCGATAAATAAAGCTGCCGAAAACCTCTACATGGGACAGCCTAATCTCAGCCGCGCCATAAAAGAGCTTGAGAATTCTCTCGGAATAACGATTTTTCAGCGTTCGTCCAAAGGAATGGTTCTGACTCCGGAGGGAGAAGGCTTTATCGCCTACGCGCAGAAGATACTCAGGCAGGTGGATGAAATCGAGGAGCTGTATAAATCGGAAAACACCGCAAAACAGCGCTTTTCCATCTCCGTTCCCCGTGCAAGCTACATAGCCTACGCTTTTTCCAAGTTTACGAACCACATATCGTCAGACCTCGCCGCGGAGATTTTCTACAAGGAAACCAACTCCATGCGCGTCATCAACAATATCATGAAGGCTGACTACAGGCTCGGTATAGTGCGCTACGCGGAGCATTTCGACAAGTATTACAAAAATATGCTTGAAGAAAAAGGCTTCGCTTACGAGACGGTGACGGAGTTTTCGTATGTTCTTCTGATGAGCTGTGAGCACAAACTCGCTCTGAAGCCGAGAATACTGTACTCCGACCTTCAGCCGTTCATCGAGATAGCACATGCCGACCCGTATGTTCCGTCGCTGCCTTTCTATGAAGTAAAAAAGGAAGAGCTGCCGGACGACATAAACAAGCGCATATTCATTTTCGAGCGCGCCAGCCAGTTTGAGCTTCTCTCGTCGAACAGCCGCACCTTCATGTGGGTCTCGCCGATACCTTACGATATGCTCGAGCGGTATGATCTCGTTCAGCGTATGTGCGAGGACAACGTAAAAACCTACAAGGACGTGCTAATCTACAAAAAAGACTATAAGCTCACGCCGCTTGACCTCAAATTCATTGACGAGCTTGAAGCGGCAAAGGCAAAATTCGTAAAGCATGACGAGGAGTAATATCTCTATTGATATAGCTCTATGTCAAACACGGCATTGCAATCGCGGAGATTTTGTGATATAATACTTCGGATTGACAAATTTGAACGTAAATAAACTAAATTATATAAAATTCACCGAAAGAGGAGAACCATTATGAAAATCACAGTATGTATCGGAAGCTCATGCCATCTTAAAGGCTCACGCTATGTTGTAGAGACGCTTCAGAAGCTCGTTGCGGAAAATAAGCTCGAGGACAAGGTTGAGCTTGCCGGAACATTCTGCATGGGAAGATGCAAGGAAGGCGTTTGCGTAACTGTTGACGACGAATTCTACTCCGTATCCCCCGACACGGTAGAGGACTTCTTCAAAAACGACGTTCTCGCTAAGCTCTGAGCGAGAGAACGAACGGTAATTGTTATGGTTATTGAAATATGTGTCGGAAGCTCCTGTTATCTTAAAGGATCGCAGGAGATAATTGAGCTTATGCAGAAAGCCATAGCCGATAACGGGCTTGAGGCTGACGTTACTCTCGCGGGAAGCTTTTGCACAGGTAAATGCAACCGCGTCGGAGTGACAGTGACGGTAGACGACGAAATCTTTACCGGAATTACCAAGGAAAATTTCAAGGAATTTTTTGAGAAGAATATTCTCGCTAAGTTAAAATAAGCCGCAGTACGCTCTGAGTGAATCAATGTTAATCAGAGACTTTCTAAAGGAAAGGATGAGTTTGTTTGGCAAATTACCTTACACTAAAAAAGTCCAACTGCAAAAACTGTTATAAATGCATACGCCACTGCCCGGTTAAATCTATCCGGTTTTCCGGAAATCAGGCGCACATAATCGGCAACGAATGTATTCTCTGCGGTCAGTGCTTTGTCGTATGTCCGCAGGATGCCAAAGCCATTGTCGACGAGACTGAAAAGGTAAAAGTGCTGATTCAGTCCGGCAGTCCCGTTTATGTAAGCCTTGCCCCGTCGTTTATCGCAAACTATGACGGCGTCGGAATTGAAACTATGCAGGACGCGCTATGTAAGCTGGGGTTTGCCGGTGTGGAAGAGACCGCTATAGGCGCCACAATGGTCAAAACGGAATACGAACGTATGCTTCATGAGGAACACCGCGATATCGTGATATCCTCGTGCTGTCATTCGGTAAACCTCCTTATACAAAAATATTTCCCGAAAGAACTGCAATATCTCGCGGACGTACTCTCGCCTATGCAGACACACTGCCGCGATATAAAGAAGAGATTCCCTGACGCCAAAACCGTGTTCATCGGTCCCTGCGTTGCGAAAAAGGACGAAGCCGACTACTACGAAGGCATTGTCGACGCCGTGCTCACCTTTGAAGAGCTTACAAGATGGCTTGACGCCGAGCATATCGAGCTGAAAAAGAAGAGCGAGGAAAACGACAACAGCCGCGCGAGATTCTTCCCCACGACAGGCGGAATCCTCAAGACAATGGCGCAGAACGAGCCGGGCTACACATATCTCGCTATCGACGGAGTGGAGAACTGTATTGCCGCGCTCCGCGATATCGAAAACGGAAACCTTCACCATTGCTTTGTTGAAATGTCCGCGTGCGTCGGAAGCTGTATCGGCGGTCCGGTCATGGAAAAATACCACCGCTCCCCCGTCAAGGATTATATCTCCGTGTCAAACTATGCCGGAGAGCACGACTTCCCGGTAGATCAGCCCGATGAAGTGCAGATGAGAAAGACGTTTACATATATCGAACGCCATTCCCAGATGCCTACGGAGGATGAAATACGCGATATTCTCCGCCAGATGGGCAAGATGAAGCCGTCGGACGAGCTGAACTGCGGCTCCTGCGGTTACAATACCTGCCGGGAAAAGGCGATCGCCATTTATCAGGGCAAGGCGGAGATCTCCATGTGTCTGCCGTACCTGAAGGATAAGGCGGAAAGCTTTTCGGACAGCATCGTGAACAACACGCCGAACGGTCTGATCGTGCTCAATGAAAATCTTGAGGTACAGCAGATCAATGCGGCGGCAAGAAGGATCATGAACATCCGGTCCGCCTCCGATATTCTGG
>ERZ779861.864-NODE-864-length-38040-cov-7.756562_pt1 | contig 38040 bp, 29 predicted proteins | sample MGYA00511558_ERZ779861 | MGnify/ENA primary metagenome ERZ779861 (study PRJEB29588, sample SAMEA2163432) | human gut metagenome | biome: human gut; feature: human-associated habitat; material: faeces | place: Denmark | collected 2008/2010 ...
AAATATAATAAAGACAAAAGCTATAGAAATAATTAGAAATCTATAGTTTTTTTGCTAAAAATTACACGTTACAAATATATTTAAAAATTAAAAATACTTGTTAAAACGTTTTTTTAAAAAACCTGTCAAATACTTGCATATTCTGTTTTTTAATAGTATAATGCAATTGTAATTAAATGTAAATTTAAAGGGGTAATATATATGGAAAACAAAGAACTTTTTGAATTAACAAATCCACAAAAATCAATCTGGTACACAGAACAATTTTACGAAGGAACAACAGTAAACAACATCTGTGTTTCAGGAACACTATACGGAAAAATAAATGAAGACATATTAAAACAAGCAATCAACAACGTCGTTTTACAAAATGACAGTTTTAGAATTCATGTCATTATAGAAAATAATATTCCAAAGCAATACATATCAGACTACAAAAAATTTGACATTGATGTTGAATATATTAATTCAGAATCTGAAATAAAACAAATAGAAAAAAACGAAGCAAAATTCAAATTTAACATTGACGACTCAGACTTATTTAGGTTTAAACTTGCAATTTGCAAGGGGAATTTTGCATGCATCATTTTGACTGTAAATCACCTAATTGCCGATTCTTGGTCTCTTGGACTTGTAATTCAAGAAATTTTAAAAAATTATAATGCTCTTATTAATAACGAAAAATATGTTCCAGATACATTTTCATATTTGGAATATATTAATTCTGAAAATGAATATAAAAATAGTAAAAAATTTGAAAATGATAAACTTTTTTGGAATCAAACTTTTAGTACAATTCCTGAACAGGCTACTATCCCATGCTCAATTAATAGCGCAAAAAGTGCGTCTTACAATGCTAAAAGATTAGGCTTTGAACTTGATAAGGAAATTGTATCTAAAATCAATAGCTTTTGCAGAGAAAATGGTATCTCTACATTTAATTTCTTTATGGCGGTATTCTCTATTTACATTGGACGTGTATCTAATATAAATGATTTTGTTATTGGTACGCCTATTTTAAACCGTTCTAATTTTAAAGAAAAACATACTACAGGTATGTTTATTAGTACAGTACCAGTTAGATTTAACAACATAAATAAAGGTTCATTTAAAGAACTTGCAAATTCAGTTGCAACAAAACTAATGGGAATATTAAGACACCAAAAATACTCATATAACGCCATTTTGGAAGACATACGTAAAGAAAATGGTAATATACCAAACTTATATAATATTACAATTTCTTATCAAATTACAAAAGCATTTGACAGTTCTTTAGGTAATTACAAAACAGATTGGATTTTTAACAATTATTGTGCTAATGATTTTAATATTCATATTTATGACATTAATGACACAGGTAATTTACTTATTGACTATGACTTTTTAGTTGATAAATATACCAAAGATGACGTTGTTAATATAAATAATCGTATTATTTATATGATTGGTCAAATTTTAGACAATAGCAATATTAATTCCCGTGACATTGAAATTATTACACCTGAAGAAAAAAACAAAGTCATAAATGTTTTTAATGATACAGCAATTGAATACTCTAAAAATAAAACAATTGTTGATTTGTTTGAAGAACAAGTTAAAAAAACACCTGATAGTATTGCAATTGTCTCAAATGGAAAAAAAATCACTTATAAAGATTTAAATGCAAAGGCAAACCAATTAGCCAATTATTTAAATTCCTCTAATGTAAAATCTGGAGATATTGTTGGTATTATGACAAATCGTTCTATTGAAATGATAATTGGTCTAATTGCTATTTTAAAATCTGGAGCAGCATATTTACCCATAGACCCAGATTATCCTTTGCAAAGAATATCATACATGTTAGACAATAGCAAATCAAAAATTATTCTTGTTAATAATCAAACATCTGATTTAATTGAGGAAAATTATAAAAAAATAAATATCTCTTTAGAACAAGATTTATATAAAGCAGATTCAAAAAAAGAAAATTTAAATATTAAAATTTCACCAGAACAATTGATGTATTTAATTTATACATCAGGTTCTACAGGCAACCCAAAAGGAGTCATGATATCTCATAAAAATGTACATAACTTTATAGTTGGAATGAAGCAAAATATTGACTTTAACCCAAATAAAACAATGGTATCTTTAACAACAATTTGCTTTGACATTTTTGGTTTAGAACTTTGGTGTTCTCTAACAAATGGATTAAAAGTTGTTATTGCCAATGAATTTGAACAAAAAGATGCATCAGCATTTAATAGATTATGTTTAAATAATGATGTATCTATGATACAAACAACACCTTCTAGATTTTTAGCATTTTTAGAAGATTCATCATGTTTAGAGTACCTAAAAAATATGACAGATATTTTAATTGGAGGAGAATCATTACCAGAAAATTTATTAGTTAAATTAAAACACCTTTCAAATGCAAATATTTACAATATGTATGGACCAACAGAAACTACAATTTGGTCAACAATGAAAAATTTAACTAAAAACAGTAATATAACAATTGGTAAACCAATTGCAAACACTCAATGTTATATTTTAGACCCAAACCAAAAAATCCTACCACCATATGTTGTTGGTAATTTATATATTGGTGGAGATGGTGTTTCAAGTGGATATTTTGGAAGACCAGATTTAACTTCTGAAAAGTTCATAAAATATATAGACAATAATATCATATATAATACAAATGATTTGGCATATTATACTTATAATGGTGAAATTGTTCATTTAGGTAGAGCAGATTTTCAAGTAAAAATGCATGGTTACAGAATTGAACTAGGAGAAATTGAAAACACAATTTCTGTTTTTGACAATATCACATCTTGTGCAGTTGGATGTCCAACTTTAAATAATAAAAAAATACTATGTGCATATTACACATCTTCAGAAGAAATAAATATAAACGATTTAAAAGCACATTTACTAAAAAGCCTACCAACATATATGATTCCTAGCCACTTTGTAAATATGGAAAAACTACCACATACACCAAATGGCAAAATTGACAGGAAAGCATTAGATGCTGTAACTTTAGAAGTAGACAAAAATGTTGTACTACCAAAAAATGAAATTGAAAAAAAAGTTTTTGATATAATTTCAAAAATTTCCAATAACAGCAATATTAGCATGGATGATGACCTTTTCAGTATAGGTTTAGATTCTATAGGAATTATTCATTTATCAGCTAAAATTGAGCAAATATTTGGTATTACCACATCAATTAGAGACCTATATAACACACATTCTTTAATTGATTTAGCAAATTTGATTACAAGTTCTAATCAATCAGGTTTGGGGCACATTGAAAAAACAGTAAAAAAATCATACTATCCATTATCTTCTTCTCAAAAATCAATGTTTTACGCAGCACAAATGGATAAAGACTCAACTGTTTACAATGTATCATGTGGATTTTTAACTGATACAATTTTAGACGCAAATAAAGTAAAATCATCTTTTGAAAAAATTATAAAATTACAATCTAGTTTTAGGACAAGTTTTTCAATTATAGATGGTATTGCGTGCCAAGTTGTATTAGATGACGTCCCATTTGATATAGAAATTAATTATGATACAGAAGCAAACAAACAAAATATATTAGATAATTTTGCAAAACCCTTTGATTTATCAAATGCACCACTATTGCGTGTATCTGTATATTACCTAGATAATGAGAAAACAATGATTTTAATTGATTCACATCATATTGTAATGGACGGTTCATCACTTTATATTATGATGGATGAATTTTGCAAACTTTATCAAGATAAAGACATTAAACCATTGAATATTGAATATATTGATTATGCAGTATCTGAAGATGATTTTATAAATAGTGATAAAATTTCAGATATTGAGAACTACTGGCTTTCAAAAATCAATACCAAAGAATTACCAATTTTAAACTTACCATATGATTATGCAGTATCAAATGTAAAATCATTTAATGGGTCTAGTGTAGACTTTTGTGTAGACTCCTCAATATTTAAAAAAGTTAACAACATTGCAAAAAAATACAGAGTTTCACCATTTACATTTTTTATCAGTGTATTTTATATTGTACTTTATAAATACACTGGTCAAAGTGATATAATTGTTGGTACACCTGTAGATTCAAGGATGTACTCTGAGTTAAATAACATGATAGGAATGTTTGTTAATAACACATTATTAAGAAATAAGATAAACTCTAGTTCTGAATTTTCTAATTTCTTGTTTGAAACACAGGATTTAATAAAAGAAGCACTGTCAAACCAACCATATCCATATAATGAATTGATAAGCAAATTGAATTCACCTGCAAACTCATTATTAGATGTTGTGTTTACATATCAAACACCACATGATAAAAAATTCAAAATAGATGATTATAGTTTTAATATTGTAAGACCAAATACTTCTACTTCTAAATTTAATTTGTTGTTAGAAGTTGTACCAGACATGAATGTCATAAGAGTTGAATATAATACTGATTTATTTAAATATCAAACTGCAGAGAGCATTTTAAAACATTATTTGTTTGTGCTTAATAGTTTGATTAATGATCAAAGTCAACTTATTAATGATATCAATATTATTACTGATGAAGAGCAAAAAATGTTGAATGACTTTAATAATACTGCAGGTCCTATAAATTCTGATACTGTTGTGTCAATTTTTGAGGATCAAGTTGAGAAAAATTCAAATAATATTGCTTTGATTTGTGATGATGTTTCTTTAACTTATAGTGAATTAAATGAAAAAGCTAATAGTTTAGCGCATTACTTAATTAGCAAAGGTATTGGTAGAAATGATAAAGTTTGTATTATGACAAATCGTTCTTTGGAAACTATAGTATGTATGCTTGGTATTTCTAAAGCAGGTGCTGCATTCTTTAATGTTGACCCTACATATCCAATTGAGCGTACAAAGTATTATTTGGAAGATAGCCAAACTAAATATGTTTTAACACAAAAATCTTTAAGAGAACGTGTTGAAAGCATAGAGAATTGTATTGAGATTGATTTATCTAATGATGAGATTTATGGAAAAATTTATGATAATCCAAATGTAACTGTATTGCCTGAAGATTTATCCTATGTAATTTATACTTCTGGTTCTACTGGAACACCTAAAGGTGTTATGCTAAATCAGGTTGGTTTTGCTAACATGACTAAGGCAATGACAAAAGTTTTGGATTATTTAAAAGAAGGTAATAAACATACTATTGTGTCTGTTACTTCAACACCTTTTGATATTTTTGTTTATGAAATTATTGTTTCATTAACACATGGTTTAAAGGTTGTTATGGCAAATAATGCCGAACATAGAAATCCTAAGTTATTAGATGCTTTGATTAAAAAATATAATGTTGATGTTATGACTGTTACTCCTAGTTTAATGAAAATAAATTATGATAACAGAGAGCCTGATACTGCCTTGGCTTTAGTTAAAAATATGGTATTTGGTGGTGAGCCTTTACCTGAAAAATTTGTTAAAGATTTAAGGGCTTTGGCTGATGATATTACAATTTATAATATTTATGGTCCTAGTGAAATTACAGTACTTTCTAATGTACAAAATCTAGATGGAGAAACTGAAATAACCGTCGGACCACCTATTATGAATACTCAAATTCATATTTTGGACAAGAATATGAATCAGGTTCCAATTGGTGTAATTGGAGAGATTTATATTTCTGGTATTCAAGTTGGTCTTGGATATATTGGTAAGCCTGAAATGACTGCATCAAGATTTATGGATAATCCTTTTGGACCTGGAAAAATATATAAATCTGGTGATATTGGTAGATGGACTTTTGATGGTAAAGTTCAATGTTTAGGAAGAGTTGATAACCAAATTAAGTTAAGAGGTTTAAGAATTGAACTTGGTGAAATTGAAAATATTATGGCAAATGTTCCTGGTGTTTCTGCATCAGTTGTTAATAAAATTGAGATGGATGGAAAAGAGGTTTTGTGTGGTTATTATGTTGCAGATTCTTCTGTTCTTCCAGATACAGTTAAACTTACTCTTAAAAAAGCATTGCCACCTTATATGGTTCCATCATATGTTATCCGTTTGGATAAAATGCCTTATACTATCAATCGTAAAATTGATAGAAAGTCATTGCCATTACCTAGCCTACATAGGAGTATTTCAACAAAAACTGTAAATATTGATGAGTTAAATACTAATGAGGAAAAATTATTACAAATTTGGAAGAATATTTTAAAGGTTGATGATATTACTGTAAATGATAATTTCTTTGATATCGGTGGTGATTCTATTGGTGCTATTCAAATGCAAATTGAGGCTATTAAATATGGTTTAAAATTTGAATATGCAGATATATTCAATTATCCAACTATTAAGGAATTGTCTAATAAGTTGCCAAGTTCTGAAATTAATTTTATTGAGGATTATGATTATGATAAAATTAATAGCGTTCTTGCTAGAAATACTTTAGATAATTTATCTAGTATTGTTCCTGCAACTATTGATAATATTTTATTAATTGGAACTACTGGATACCTAGGGGCACACATAATTGATGAATTTATGAAACAAAATTCTGGAATTATTTATTGCTTAACTAGACCAAAAAACAATGTTGACCCTATTTCAAGATTGAAACAAACTTTGAATTTCTATTTTGGAGATAAATATTCAAATCAATTTTCTAAGAGAATTCGTGTTGTTGAAGGTGATATTTCAAAAGAAGGTTTGGGCTTATCTACTTCGGATTATGATTTAATTAGAAATAATATTGATGTTGTTATAAATTCTGGTGCAATTGTTAAACATTATGGTTTAAAAGGTCAATTTGATGATATTAATGTTTTGGGAACTCAAAATGTTGTTGATTTTTGTAAGAAAGAAAATAAACGTTTATTACATATTTCAACTATGAGTGTTTCTGGTAGTGGTGAAAAGGAAGAGGCTATTGAGGAAACTCCTGAAAATATCAACTTTAAAAAGCAATTTAGTGAGACTAATTTATTTGTTGGTCAAAAATTAAAAGGTGTGTATACAACAACTAAATATAAGGCAGAACTTATTGTGTTAGAGGCTATTTACGATGGATTAAATGCACAAATTTTAAGACTTGGTAATATTACTAATAGATATAGTGATGGTGTTTTCCAACAAAATGTTGATAATAATGCTTTTGCTAAGAGAATTAAGTCATTTATTGAGATTGGTGCAGTTCCAAAATATATGCTTAAACATGCTATTGAACTAACACCTGTTGATTTGGCTGCCGAAGCAATTGTTAAAATAATGAATCATGATAGTAATTGTAATGTATTCCATATTTATAATACAAAACTTATGACTATAAAATTGCTTTTAGAAACTCTTGATTCTTTAGGTCATGAAATTATACCTATGTCTGACGAGATGTTTGCTTATCTTATTACTGGTATTCTTTCTGATAATGAGAAAAAGAAATGCTTGTCTGGTATTATTTATGACTTGGATGAGAGTAAAAAACTTACTTATACATATAATGTAAGATTACATGCTAATTTTACTGATGAATATTTAAAACGTGTATCTTTTAGTTGGAAAGATATTGATGCTGACTATATTATTAGATACATGAAGTATTTTGAAAAAATAGGTTTTATACCTGGAGGTGATACAAATGCATAATTTCGGCTTGAGTTTCTGGCTTTTGGTACTTTCTACACTTTTGACTGTTGTAATGTTTGTTTATATTTCTTGTCAAAAAGATAGAAAGCAGTTACACAATGTTTTTTGTTTAAACTTGTTTTGCTCTCTTATCATTTCTGTGGGGGTGCTTTGCCAAGCCGTTTGTAATTACTTTTTTTCAATACCATCTATTTGGTTTGAAAACATTATTTATATTGGAACCTGTTTCTTACCTTTAACAGTGTTCTTTACGAGTTTAATATTTACAAATACAAAAATAACATTTAAAAAGTCTTATTTGTTATTGCTTGTAATACCTATATTATCTCTTGTTGTATTGTGGACAAATGATTTACATCATTTGTTCTATATACAATATTCATCATCTTTTACAGATACTATTTATGGACCATATTTCTATGTACACTCTGTTTATACTTATCTTTTATTGATTATTGGTATTGGTCGTTTACTTATATTTTCAATTAGGAATGCTGGATTCTTTTCTAAACAATCATTATTAATTAGTATAGGATTGGCTTGCCCAGTTATTGTAAACGTTTTAGGGTCTTTTCTAAAATTGATTCCTATGACAGTTTTCGTAACACCAATTTCATTTTCTGTATCAATTATTTGCTTTGCATTGGCAATTTTTAAGTTTGACTTTTTAGGAATTGCACCAATTGCACTAAGAAAAATTGCAGACAGGATGTCAGATAGTTATTTAGTTTTAAATGATGATGGTACTATAACAGATTTTAACCAAACATTTTTAGTAACTTTTAAAATAAAAGATATTGCATTAAGAGGTCAAAACTTTGACACATTTTGCAAAAATAACAAAATAAATTACGGAAAAATAAAAAATGCAATTGCAAAAACAAAAGATTCAAAAAAGACCATTTCATTTGAATATCATGTTAATAGAATTCATAAAATCTTCTCTGTTGAAGTTAACACAATTTATTCTGATGGTGTATCATTAGGAACATTAATTTTATTTAAAGACATCACCCAACACATTGAGGATATGGAAACTATAAAAAACAATCAAGATATTTTAATGGAAAGAGAGCGTTTAGCATCACTAGGACAACTAATAGGAGGTATTGCCCACAACCTTAAAACACCTATAATGTCAATCTCTGGTGCAGCAGAAGGCCTAACAGACCTAGTAAAAGAATACGACTCATCTATCGACGACCCTGAGGTCAATAGCCAAGACCACCATGATATTGCAAAAAACATGAATGAATGGATAGTCAAAATCAAAGAATACACAGAATATATGTCAGACATTATCACAGCCGTTAAAGGACAGGCAGTCACCCTATCTGAAACCGATAATATATCTTTTGACATTGACGAACTCGTAAAAAGGGTAGATATTTTAATGAAACACGAACTAAAAAATGCATTGATTTATATGAATGTTCAAATGAACGCTCCTAAATCTACTAAAATACATGGTGATATTAATAGTTTAGTCCAAGTTATTAATAATATGATATCTAATGCCATTCAAGCATATAATGGTAAAACAGAACAAAACATAGATTTAATTTTAAACAAAGTAGACAGCAACTTAGTCATATCAATCAAAGACTATGGATGTGGTCTACCTCAAAAAGTAAAAGAAAAATTGTTCAAAGAAATGATTACAACTAAAGGCAAGAATGGTACCGGCCTTGGTTTATATATGTCATATTCAACTATTAAAGCGCATTTTAATGGTAATATTACATTTGAATCTGAAGAAGGAAAAGGTACTACTTTCAATATTATTTTACCTTTATAAAAAAAGGGATTAGGGGATGAAAAACTGGGATTAGGAGAAGGGTCTTCAATTCTAGCAAAAAAAAACGGGATCGAAGACCCGTCCCCTAATCCCGCATTTTTTAATAATTATTTTTTATTCTTTCAATTTCATCATAATGATTTTCCAAAATATCTAAGAAAACATCATCTAACTCAGGATCAAACTGAGTACCCCTACATCTCTTAAACTCGGAAATAACTACATCCAAAGGAAGAGAATCCCTGTAACTACGTTTAGAAGTCATAGCATCAAACGTATCAGCAATAGCCGCAATTCTAGCAAAATAAGGAATATCCTCGCCCTTTAATCTACCAGGGTAGCCATTACCATCATATCTCTCATGATGATGTTTAACAATAGGAACAATATTAGCAAAAATCTTAGCAGAAGACAAAATATGTGCACCAATAGCAGGATGATTTTTAATCTCCGAATACTCATCATCAGTAAGCTTAGACTCTTTCCTTAAGATACTATCTGGAATTCCAATTTTACCAATATCGTGGAATAAACCACCAACTTCTAAGTCATGTAAATCACTATCAGAAAGTCCCAAATGTTTTCCTATTAAAACAGAATATTGAGAAACACGGTCAGAATGACCCCTTGTATATGTATCTTTTGCCTCAACAGTATATCTCAAAGTTTGAATAGTAGACAAATAAGCCTCTTCAAGTTTTTCATTTTTATTTGCTAACTCTTCATTAATTTTTTTAATTTCATTCATTTGAGCAATTGATTTTATTCCAGATTCAATTAATAAAAGCAATTGATCAAATTTATCACTTTTTTCGCAATAACCTTGAATATCTAATCTTCGGATGGTTTCTAAAGGCGGTGCTAAATCCTTGTGACCTGTCAATAATAAAATATACAATTCCTTGTTGAATTTTCTTATTTCCTCAACAACTTGGTCACCATGAATAGGTGTCATTATAAAGTCTAGCAACATTAGATCATAATGTTCTGTTTTGACTTTTTCTATTGCTTCCATCGGATCTGTAACTCCAGTAAAATCATAGCCTGAACGTTTTAAAAATATAGAAAGTGAATCTACAATTCCTTCTTCGTCATCTACTGCTATAATTCTATAATTGTTATTTTCATTAACAACTTTTTGCAATCCTTTTCTCATATAATCATCCTCCATTCTGTCAGTTTTTTCTGACTTCATGTTTATGCTCTTTATATGGTCATTATATTAGTAAAATTAATAAAAAGCAAGTCTTTTTTAAAATTTTTTTAACTCGACAAAAAGAACTATAAAATACACAGATTATTTCAAAAAACAATTATCATACCACTACTACACCAACAATTTACATAAAAAATAATTAACATAAATTGACTTTTGCACAAAAATTTAGTACAATATAAACATAAAACGTTCAGAAAAGGAGAAAACAACATGAGAAAGACAAAAGATGTAGAAGCAATGTCAAAACGGAATGGAATATTATTCTATTCTAATAAAGATCCAATGATTGGTTATGTCGCAGAAAGAGATGAAAACGGAAAGATAAAATGTGATAAAACATTTGTATTATTTGAAAAATATAAAAACTTAAAAAATTATCAGGAGGAAAATAAAGGAAAAGCATATATAAGAACAAAAAATGTCATTTTAATTGATATCATATTAACAGTAATTGCAATATGTACAAAAAATATATGGTATATTGCTGCAACAATATATTTTTCTATAACAATTTCATCAGATGTATGTGTGTTTTGCAAAATGATGTATGAAATGAAATCAAAAAAAGGAAAAGAAAGAGCACATGCAAGATATCATGCAGCAGAACATATGGTAATTAACGCATACTACAAATTGCAAAGAGTACCAACAATTGAAGAAACCAAAGAATCATCACGGTTTTCAAAAAATTGTGGCAGTAGAGAAATAATCTGTAGAATTTGGACATATTCATTAGCGAGTCTAGAAATGGCATTTATAGCAAGTAAAAGTGCTATAGTATATTTTGTTATATTTATAGGGACAATATATTTTTCAAATCTAGCCAAACGCAAAGGATGGCTTAGATTTCTACAAATATTTATAACAACATCGCCATCAGATGAAGAAATAGAAGTGGCAGTAGAGGGTATAAAATATTTTGAGAAAATGGAAGAGCAATTGTCTAAAGAAAGTTATTACATGGAAATAGCAGACATAACCGAAAAAATCAAAAATGAATTACAACTGTAATTCAGAAAGAAAAATTTTAATTAAGTAAGTCAAAAACAAAACTTAATTAAAATTTTTCTTATATATTAAAAAAATAATTAAAAACAAAACAGTGCCAAAAACACAGACTATTATAGAAAAAAGGAGGGAGAAAAATGAAAGGATTTTTAAAAATACTAATAATTATAGGAGTAGCAATTTTAACATTTCTAGTTATTAGAGGAATACTAGTAACAAAATAAAAAATGGAAGAAGGAACAAAAAATGAAAAAAGAAGAAAAAATAGAAGAAAAAACAAAGAAAACATTTTCAAAACTAAAAATAATAAAAATAACAGTAATAAGCACAATAATAATATTAGCAATAATAGCACTATCAATATACATATATAACAAAAACAAAAAACTAGACATAACATACATAACGGCACAACTAGAAAAATCAAGTGAACTAACAACAGCAACACTAAAATTCAAAGGAATATACGACTACGAAGACAGTGGAGTAGCAGTTATAAACAAAGCAAACTTCATAATGTTATATGAAGCAACAGCAAGAGCAGGAATAGACATATCAGAAGTAAAAATTGAACAAGACAACTTCAAGCCAATAGTTTGGGTTACAATACCAAAAGCAAAAGTATTAGATATAAAAGTAGATACAAACAGCATAAAATATCTAAAAACAGATTTCACACTATTAAATACAAACCCAAAAGAAGATGCAAACAAAGCAAACTCACTAGCAGAAAAAGACGCCAAAACAGAAGTAGAGCAAATGGGAATATTAGAAGCAGCTGACCAACAAGCAGAAGCATTAGTAAAAGGACTAATACAAGACATAGTTCCAAAAAAATATGAAATACAAATAAAAAAATAACAACGTTTAACACCTCCAAAAATGTTCATAATAAAAACAGGAGGAAAAGCAATGTCAAAAAAAGCAAAAAAGAAAAACAAAACAAAAGGAACCGTATTAACAATAATACTAACGGCACTAATAACAACAATAGGAATGTATGTATACAATACATACACAAAAATAGACGTAAATCCACAAAACTACGAAACACAAAAAACACTATCCACAGAAAAAGAACAAACTGTGGAAAACGTAGAGCAAAAAAGTCAAACAATAGCAAATACATTAGAACAAACCATGGAAAGTGTAGTAGGAATATCAAAACTAAAAGACGCAGGAAGTTCAATATTTTCCACAAACACAGAAACAACACTAGGACTAGGAACAGGAATAATCATATCAGAAAACGGGTATATACTAAGTAACGAACACGTAACAGGAACAAAATATAGTACATGCTACATAACATTAGAAAACAGTAAAAAATACGATGGTACAGTAGTATGGAGCGACTCAGATTTAGATTTATCAATAACAAAAATAGAAGCAAATAATTTAAAGTATATAACATTAGGTGACTCAAGCAAAATAAGAATAGGGGAAACAGTATATGCAATAGGAAATCCAATAGGATTCGAATTTAGAAGAACAGTAACATCAGGAATAATAAGTAGTAAAAACAGAACAATAAAATTAGAAGAAAAAGAAAACACCACATACATGTCAGACTTAATCCAAACAGATGCAACGATAAACCCAGGAAACAGCGGAGGACCTTTAATATATCCAAACGGAGAAGTAATACGGAATTAATACAGTAAAAATATCTTCCGCAGAAGGAATAGGATTTGCAATTCCAATAAATGTAGTAAAACCAGTAATTCAAAGTTTTATAAAAAATAATAAATTTGAACAAGCAACAATGGGAGTATACGCATATGATAAAAATGTCATACCATATTTAGATAATAGTTCTGGAAATTCAATTAATAATACATTGAAATTCGACAGTGGAATATATGTAACTCAAATTATAAAAAATGGACCTGCATCAAAAACAGAATTAAAAGAAGGAGATATAATTGTAGCAATAGATGATAAAGAACTTGAAACAATGAATGATTTACGAGAATATATTTATAGCAAAAATCCAAATGATATTGTTACATTACAAATTGCAAGAGGTAAAATAAACAAAACAATATCAATAGTATTACGGAAAAAAATAATAGTACTTTAACCTAATACACGCCATAAACATTGACACATGGAATGTATTAGGTTAAAATGTTTTTACTATTCTTTAAAATTAAACTTTCTTACAAAATCCTTTGTATCAGAATTATTCATAAAAACAGTAGAGCGATTTTGCATCAAAAACTCAATAATATTATAAACATCAATCCAAATCTCATTATTACCATCAACCTGAGACTCATCAAAAATAAGTTGCAAACCAAAATGAAGATGTGGAACATTGATGTTATTTACATTCTCCTTAGTACTATAACCAGTCATTCCCAAATAACCAATAACATCGCCAGCAGTAACTTTTGCCCCCTCTGTAAGACCTGCAGCATAAGGATGATTTTTTCTCAAATGAGCGTAATAATAATATTTTTTTCCATCTAAACTCCTAATGCCAACACGCCAACCACCATACTGATTCCAACCCAGATGTTCGACAGTCCCAGACTCAACGGCAATAATTGGAGTTCCAATACTTCCCATCAAATCATTCCCCAAATGGGTACGCTTAAAACCATAAGACCTAGAAGCACCAAAATCATCATAATGACTAAAACTATAATTTTTTGCAATAGGCAAAAAAGCCTTAATGCCATATTTATCTTCAAAATGAGTAGTACCATTTTCATCTGCTACTTCAACAGAATAATTACCAATGAATCCACCTAAAACAGCAGAATATGCATTAAAATAGTAATTATAATACTTCATATTTTGTGTTAAATCTTGAATAGATTTTCCATTTTTTAATTGTACAACCAACTTATCCAAATCATTTTGTTTAAAATTCTTAAAATTCCCACCATTTTTACAAGCAAGATATGCCAACAATTCTATCCAATTATATTTAATTTCAGAATCAGAATTGTGAGAGTCTATATCTAATTTTGCAGTTTTTGACATTGCTTCAGAAGTAACATTAAAATCAACCCATTTTATAAAATTTCCATCAGAAGATTCTGTTAGTGAAGAATGTGAGTAGTTATTCCAAAATAATTCGGGTCCAAAATTTGCCGATTTTGAAATGAAAATGTAACTTGTTAAAGTTATAATTATTAATAACGTTGTTGTTATAAGGTAGAAATATTTATTTATTTTTAAAGTTTTTACAATCATTTTGTTCCTCCATATCAAAGGATGTTATTAAAATATATTAAAACAAAAAATTTTTATGCAAATTGGTGTCAAGAAGTTTCGGAAAATAATCCGGTAAATTTGCTTAAATTATGTAAATATGATATAATTGTATCATCAACAAGATGTATTTATTAGGAGGAAGCAATATGATTAAAACAGAAAAATTACCAGAAGATATGCTAATCGATTTGAACAATAATGGGAAACGGGACTGTGAGGTGAAAAAAACTGTCCTGGAAGACATTGAAGAGGTGCAATGTCTGGAGGTGGGACCGAATTTAATAATACGGACCCATAAACATATTGAAGAATGGGAGGTATGGATATGGCCTTCTAGAGGACAGGCATATATATGTCCAAAAGGAGGACAACATGCTTTACTAAACACGTCCAATACCAAAATGAATCTTATAGCCATAAAAGGCAAAAAAGATTATGCATACGAAGAATTGGCAGTAGCCTTTAGGAATTTAGGATTCAAGGTTTCAAAAGGCGACCTCCAAAACTGAGAGAGGGGCAAATTGCCCCCTTTTTATAATTTAATTAAAAGAAAAATATATGAAAGGTGATTAATATGGTAAATTTAGAATTATATAAAATATACGTAACAGTAGCCAAAGAACAAAACATCACTAGAGCAAGTGAAAAATTAAATATATCTCAACCCGCCGTAACAAAACATATAAAAAATTTAGAAAACATACTAGAAACAAAACTATTTGAAAGAAATAACAAAGGACTAAAATTAACAGAAACAGGAGAAAAATTATATCAAAAATTAAAACAACCAATAAATGAAATAATTGAAATAGATAAAGAATTTAGTAAAAGCAAAAATATAACAATAGGTTCTCATAACCATTTATTAAATAAAGTATTTGGAGAAAGCGTAAATGAATTTTATTTAGAATATCCAGACATAAATACAGATTTAAAATGTTATGAAACAAATAAAATGTTAGAAATGCTAGAAGATAAAGAAATAGACATAGTATTTTCTAAAAAAGTAGAAAGATATAGAAATAAGAATATAAAATACATACCACTTGGAAAATTAAACGATATATTTATAATAAATAAAAATTCAGATATAGCAAATAAAGTATTAACACTAGAAGAAATAGAGAAAAAAATTATATATGTTCCACGAAAATATGCTCAAACAGTAACAAGACTAAACGAACTAACAAAAAATAAAAAATTAAACTTAAAAAATTCAAGTTACAATACAATATTAGAAATAACAAGTAAAAGCGACTCAATAGGACTAATTACAAAAGAATATCTAGAAAAAGAAGAATTAAAAAAATACAATTTAGTAGAACTAAAAACAGAATTAAAACTTCAACCAATTGAATTCGGGATATATTTTAATACAGAAAGAAGAAAAGAAATAAATTGTTTAATAAAAATAATAAGAGAAAAATTTTAAACTCAAGTTCATTATAACTTCTGGTTATCACAAACAGACAAAAAAATATTATACAACTCAACATAAAAATGGTATCATAAAAAAGTACAAATAATATGCACAAATCCTATTGTAAATATAATAGGAAAGAAAGGAAGAGTATAATGAACAAAAACGAAAAGGAACGGATAAATTATTTAGCAATAGCAATAACAACGAATTGCAACTACAAATGCTTCTACTGTAAACCAACAGGCGAAAACATACAAACTAATTTAAAAGGAACAATAAACTATGAAAGTATCAAAAAGATAATCAAAGTTGCATATGAATTAGGAATTACAATATTTCGCATAACAGGTGGAGAACCAACAATGGTAGAATATTTACCAGAATTAATTAACTACATAATGAATCTAGGTGAAAATACAAAAATTCGTTTAAATACGAATGGATATAAATTAAATAATATATTAGACATAATAGAGCACTACAAAGAAAGAATTGATATTGTAATTAGTGTAGACTCTGTAAACGAATATATACATGGCATACAATATCCTAAGTATCTATCACCTGAAATAAAGAAAATAACAAAAGAATTAATAAAAAGAAAAATAGAAACAAGGTTCAATATTGTGGTAACAAAACAAAACATAGAAGAAATTAACGAATTAATAGAAAAATCATTCAGTTTAGGTGTAAACATCAAGATATTAGACCTGATAATACGAGATGATTATTATGGTATAAAACACCAAATAACAGGAGAAGAAGCATTAAAATTCGGGAAAGATTCGTATGTATCATTAGAAGGAGTAACTTCATATTTAGAAAAAATTTCAGACAATAGTAAATCAGAATATCACATATATAATTCTTTTGGAATACCAAGAAGTGGATATTTTATTGGTAACCAATGGGTGCAAGTAAAAGATGCATCAAAGGGAGCAAAATACTCGCAATTTTGTATCAAAAATTGTCCATATTTCAATATGTGTAACGAAGGCCTATTTAGCCCATTTTTATCAGTAGGAGAAATCTTACACCTTTCGGGATGTAAAAATAAAAATTTATATTATGACCTTAAAGGAAAAGATGAAAGCGAAATAAGAAAAGATTTTAATGAAATTTTAAATTTATTTGAAGATACAGAATTACGAAAGAATTAAACTTTTTAACCAAAACCTAATTTTCCATAATAAAATGGAGTAATTAGGTTTTTAAATTTTATATATTGAGATAATTATCAAAATAGGATATAATAAGAACGAATTCGAGGAAAGTCATTCAACAAAAAATTCAAAAAGCAAAAGGAGGAAACAAAATGAATAAATACATGAAAATTGCAAAAGAAAATGCAGACAATGGAATAAAAAACAAAGAAGGTGGACCATTTGGAGCCGTAATAACAGATAAAGAAGGTAACATAATTGCAAATGGGAATAACAGAGTATTAAAAAACAATGACCCAACGGCTCATGCAGAAGTTGTAGCAATAAGAGAAGCATGTAAAAAACTAAACACATATGATTTATCAAACTGCATCTTATATACATCTTGTGAGCCATGCCCAATGTGTCTATCTGCAATAATATGGGCAAATATCAAAGAAGTATATTATGGTTGTACAAAAGAGGATGCAGGGGAGATAGGCTTTAGAGATGATATTATTTATGATTATCTAAAGGGAAACAACAAGGATTTGATACACTTAACTCATTTAGATAGGGACGAGTGTATTAAAACATTTGAAAAATATAAAGAAGAAAAAGGAACAATATATTAAAAAGTTATAAAATTATTCGCGATAAAAACACGAACTATTATAGAGAAAGGAGGGACAAAAATGAAGGGATGTTTAAAAATACTAATTATTATAGGAGTAGCAATTATAGCATTTTTAATTATAAGAGGAATCATAATGGCTCAATATTAAAAAAATAAAATCCAAAGCAAGAAAGGAACAAAAAATGAAAAAAGAAGAAAAAGTAGAAGGAAAAGCAAAGAAAACATTTTCAAAAATAAAATTAATAAAAATAACAGTAATTACCACATTAATTATAGTTGCAATAATAGCAATAGCAATATACATATACAACAAGAATAAAAAAATAGACACAACATACCTAACGGCAAAACTTGAAAAAGCAAGTGAATTAACAACTGCAAAATTAACATTCAAAGGTATATATGAGTACGATGATGAAGGCATTGCCGTCATAAATAAATCTAATTTTGTAATGGTATATGAAGCAACTGCAAGAGCAGGAATTGACGTAAAAGAAGTAAAAATCGAACAAGACGTTTTTAAACCAATAGTTTGGGTTACAATACCAAAAGCAAAAGTATTAGACGTCAAAGTAGACACAAGCAGTATCAAATATTTAAGAACCGATTTTGCATTACTAAATCCAAACCCAAAAGAAGATGCTAATAATGCAAATACTTTAGCAGAAGAAGACGCTAAAAAAGAAGTTGAAGAAATGGGAATATTAAGTGCCGCAGACGAACAAGCAGAAACTTTAATAAAAGGATTGTTACAAGATAGCATTCCAAAGAAATATGAAATACAAATAAAAAAATAAAATATAATCTATAAAACCAGAAAATTTCAAAATTGATTTTTCTGGTTTTATTTTAAAAGTCAACATAAATCCTTGAAATATAACAAAAAATATGATAAAATATTGAATTAACTATTAAAAGGAACGGAGGAGAGCGAGCCTAAAGAACTCGACAAAGAATAATGGAAAAAACAAAAATAACAGAAAAACAAAAAATAATAAACAAATTTTATCTAGACAAAGAAAAAGACATTATTGTAAATCTATATAAAACAAGTGAAGATGAACTAACATATATATTAGAAACACCAAACCATGGAACAGGAAACCTAATAACAAACCTAGCAAAAATATGCGGACTAAAAACAATAAAAAACGAAAAAGACATGAAAATAATAAAAGGCAAAATACCAGCAAGTTTAAACGGAGACAACGAAGAAGTTTACATATTTAGACTAGGAGGAATAAAAATAGCAAACATATACGCAGACGGAAAAATAGAAATAAAAGCAACAATACCAGCAATAAGCAAAACACTAATGTCACAAACAAAAAGATACAATCTAAGCATAAATCAAACACTTGTAAAATCATACATACTAAAAAAAGCAAAATTCAGAACAGACCTGCATACACACATGAATGCAAACTTGCCCGCAGACAACCTAATAGCACTAGGAATAAAACACCAAGTTAGATATCCATTATATTATATCAAGAAAATAGACTTAAAAATAACCAAAGAGCAAGAAGAAAAAATATATGAACAAAGAAAAGAAGTCGAAAAACAATTCGAAAATTCAACACTAACAGGAAAATATCTAACAAGAAGAATTGACGACAACACATTTATAAACTTTGCAGACCTAATACTAAACAACATAGAAAACGCACCAGAAAACATCGCAAAAATAAGAAAAAGCCTAGAAATACTAAAAGATGGACAAGCAGTATTCACAAATCTCGAAAAACTATATTTATACAGATACGTTTTTGCAAAAGGAACAGAAAGCACTGAAAAAATCAAACTAGAAAAAAGCAAAATAGAACAAATACCAGACAAAGAAATAAAAGAAATGCTAACAAAAATGATAGAAGACACTCAAAAAGGCAGTCCATATGCCAAAAACAACTTAAGACAAGACAAACTATTATGGATAGCAAGAGAATATCAAAAACAAGGCATATATTACACAGAAATATCAGACACAACACTAACAAAAAAAGGAACACCTGCAATTGAACTATTAGAAGATGTACACCAAATAATGCCACAAATAGAAAAAGAAACAGGAGTAAAAATAAGATTTCTAGTAGCAATCAGAAGAATACCATTAACAATAATAAAAGACTCAAAAACAAGCAGTAACTATTTAAGAGAAAACTTAAATATACTAAAAGCAATATCAAAAAGTCCATATGTAGTAGGAAGCGACTTTATAGGAGAAGAAATAAATGACATATCAGAATTAAAACCAGCAATAGAAGAAATAGTTCAATATGTATGCAAAGAAGACAAAGGATATACAATAAGAATACATGCAGGTGAAAATGATAGTTTAAGAGACAATGTAAAAAAATCAATAGAATGTGTAAAAAACAGTTTAAAACCAGGTCAAAAGATGCCAAGAATAAGAATTGGACATGGACTATATACTCCAAAACTAGACTCAAATCAAGGACAAAAATTAATACAAGAAATAAAAAAATCAGGAGCAGTACTTGAATTCCAATTAACATCAAATGTAAGACTAAACAACTTAAGCAACCTAAAAAATCATCCAATAAAAAAATACTTAGAAAATGACATCAAATGTGTACAAGGAACAGACGGATGTGGATTCTACGGAACAAACACCATAGATGAACAATTAGCAATACAAAATCTACTAGGACTAAATGACCATGACTTCCTAAAAATGAGAAAAGTAGAAGACGAAATAATGAAGCACGAAGACAAATACTTTAAAGAAAAAAGCAAAAAATTCAACGAATTTTTAGCAGGAAGAAGCATAAGAGAAGCAATACTAGAACTAGAAGAAAAAATAGAAGATGAAAACAAAAACAACAATATTCCACTAAGAATAAACAACAAAATAGAATCAGAAGAAATACTAAAAAACAAAATAAAACCACTACCAACAGACAAAATGCCAATAATAATTGCAGGAGGAAGTTTTAACGCAAAACATAGGGAAACAAGGGTTACAGAACAAGGCATACAAATGTTAGAAGAATTAATTAAAAAAATTGATAACCAAAAGGCATATTTTGTAATAGGACACAAAGTTGAAGGATATGAAAAGGCATTAATTAATTTAACAAATAAACTACACAAAAAGTTTGAAATATATGCAATTATCCCTAAAATGATTTCAAAAGAAGTAGGGGAAAGACTGCAAAATAAATCAATTTCAGGAATTCGCATTTCCACAGAAAGTGAAGAGTTTGGAATTTATAAGAGTTTTAATTATGAGATTTTTGAAAGAAGAACTTCTATTGTTATAGCGTTTGACGGAAATTCACCAGTTTCTAATTTGGTCCAAGAGGCTAAAAATGGAAAAGGTAAATCAAGTATTTATGTGAATACTGAAAATTATAATTTACGAGTAAAGGCTAAGTCTTTACAAGGTTATGTTGTTCCATTTGATTTGAACGATACCGATGCTATTATTGAAAAGATTTTAGGAGATAATTTGGAAGTGATAAAATAATAGATATAAAAAACAAGAACATTTTGGATATTCCAAGATGTTCTTGTTGTATGTTAAATTATCACTACAAAGACTAAATTATATATCCAAAATTCTCCATTCTTTCTTTTTCTCTAGTAGATAAATCACTAAGCCACATAGCCAATCCATTAATATCAGCATTGCGTAAAAATTCGAAATACTTTACTCTATCATCTTTAGCAATTACAACAGGAGGAAAATTATTTTTTAACAATTCGTAATTAATAAGTAATCTACCAGTTCTACCATTGCCATCCTCAAAAGGATGAATTTTTTCAAATTCAATATGATATCTAGCAATTTTAGTAAAAATATCTTGTTCATCATGATTATAATTATATACAAAATACATCATCAAATTTGGTATTTTTTCAGGTTCTGGTGGAATATGTTCACTACCTTGTATAAACACTTGAACAGACCTATATCCTTCAGTATCTTTAATATCTTTATTTATAGTTTCATTTAAATTTTTAATAAATCTTTCATCAAAACCATTATCATTTTTTAAATTTGAAAAAACTAATTCCAACGCTTTTTTATGATTAATAGCCTCATATATTTCCCTAGGCTCTTTACCTTCAATTTTAAAACTATTATCATTATATAAAATAGCATATGTTTCTGCATAAGTAAGGGTACTTCCCTCAATAGCATTTGAATGATAAGTACTTCTTGTAATAAGATCTTGTAGATATTCATTATTGCTTAACACAAATTCTAATATGCCCATAATAATTCAACTCCTTTCATATAATTAACAATTTTATTATATAAGTTATAAATATAAAAAACAAGAACATTTTGGATATTCCAAGATGTTCTTGTTGTATGTCCCTATTTAAGGTTGGACTTCCTATGTTACAAAATATGGTCGAGGTGACAGGGATCGAACCTGCGACCTCATGGTCCCAAACCACGCGCGCTACCAACTGCGCTACACCTCGAAATCAAATTAAATAATCAACGCTTATATATAATAGCACATATTTTTACAATTTGCAATAGATTTAAGCAAAAAAATGCCAAAAAATTTTAAGAAAAATTTCAAAGACGTTACAGATTACAGACTGTGAATAGCAACCTAAGACCGTGAAATACAACTTTTAAAACCATGAAATGTAAAAAACACAATTCACAAAATATGCAAACTGTGTTTTAAATATATAAAATTTAACGAAAGCCACCGCCGCCTCCGCCACCACCGAAGGAACCACCGCCTCCGCCGCCAGAAGAGAAACCGCCACCCCCAGAAGAATAACTTGAAGCTCTAGACATACCATTTTGAGCAGCAGAATAACCATGAGACATACAATGATTAACAAAAGAAATATTATCATAATCATTAAAATGAGACTGTTCAATAATATCAGGATAAACATCCTTAAAGTTTTTAGCAACCTCTTTCGCAATACCCATTAACTGAGCAAAAATCAAATAATCCTCAAACAAATTAACCTCAATAGGTTCTCTACTAGCAATAAGAGAATACTCTTTCAAAAACTTTTTAAGACCAGCAAGTTCCAAAGCCTCTTGTTTCAAAGCAGGAGTAGCCTCATGTGTAGTAACAATATAGAATTTCAAATACTTAGTATCAACAACATTAATCAACCCCTCACTTTCAAGTTTATAACGTTCATCATCCATAACATCTTTGAACCAGCCAAAAATCATATCATAATTAGAATCACACCAGTTTTCAAACTCCTTCTTCTCCAAAACACCATCGCCACTGGCATCAGAAATCATCTTAAACAAACGTTGTTCATTCTCATCAGTAATGCTATCCAATTTGCCCCTATTTACAACTATAACATCACTATCTCTCTTAACCAAAGAACCAACTGACCTTTTTTCAATAGTAATAAGAGAATCTTTAAGCCATTTTAAAAGCAAAGCACCCAAAATATCAGTTCTATTCTTTAATAACTTGTATGAATAACCAATATAATAAGCCCTAAAAATATCACCATTACAAGGAATATCTCTAAAATACTCTATTTCACGATTCGAAATAGCGGAATCCTTCTTTATAGTTAATTTACTTTCTCCTTCTGATCTCATTACACCAAGAATTGTAAACAAAACAGTAAAAAATAAAGCAACCAAAAGTCCAATAATTGATAAAGCACCAACAAATCTATCACCAAAATCACTTCCACTTTTTTTAGCATATTTCTTAGCACCCTTTTCAGCCATATTAAAATAATACTCAAAATCATGTTTCAAAGAATTAGAACTACTGAAAGTACCTTGTGGAAACTTAACCAAAATAGTCATATATTCATTAGTATCTAAACGCCCAGCAGACTGCATCTCAATGTAGCCATCATAAACATAAGCAGTACCACCATAATTACCATAGCCCCAAACATCAACTGAATCTTCAATATCAAAATTAGAATGAATCTTAATATAAACACTTCCAATAGGATTTGAAAAATCTTTAGGAATAAGAGTCCAATATATCATTTGTGAATCTGTCAAGTTAGCAACAAAATCAGTAATATTATACTTTACAGTATATGTATGACTACCATATTCGCTTATACCCCAACATAATTCAACACCATTTGAAACCTTATTTATACCACATTTATAAGCCTTATTTTCAAGAGAAGAAGATGTTGACCAACTAGATAAAGTTTGATATGTTGTGTTATTTTCAGATACAGAAAGATTTTTAATTGTTGAATTTCCTAAATTATAATAAGGATGATAAATTTCTGTACCTTGAGTCGCATTACAATCCCAAATTTCAGAAATCGTTGCATCACCGTTACTATTAACATAAATATCCATTGATATTTTATTAATACTATTCGCTTTAACACTTTTTGTTAGACCAAATATTGCAATACTCAGTACAAATACTGAGAATAGCTTTAAAAATTTTTTCATTTTTTGTCCCCCTTTATTTTGGTCAATTATTTCATATTTTTTGCTTTTTCACAATGTTTTTGAAATAATTTGTATAAATTTTTTAAAAGCCCTTGCAAATTATGCTAAAAGTCATTATAATATTAACATATGCACCAGTAGCTTAGTTGGATAGAGTGTTCGGCTACGAACCGGAAGGTCGGGGGTTCGAATCCCTCCTGGTGCACCAACGACGTATCTGTTCGAACTAATAGAACAGATAGATGCAAATATCATTCTGAAAAAGGATGGTATTTTTTTATTGTAAAATTGCCATCAAGAAGGAAAGGATGGTGTCTGAAGTGAAGATAATTAAGCAAAAACTAGAATTTGAGGAATGTCTAAAACAGCTATTGGAATTTATATGTGAATTTCCTAAAGTTACTCCTACTTTTATCAATGGTAGCCTTAGAAAATTGGAGAGAACTAATCTTACATATATTGAGCCACATAGAGTGATTATCAAAAATGTTACTTTTTTAGTTTTCAATTATTCAAATGACATTTATATTACTAACTTGACTAAAAAGATTAAATTATCAGAGTTAAAGGAATATTTGAAAAATATATAATTGTAAATATTTGACATTTTTTAAAATCGTAGTATAATATAATCAATAAAAATTTATATTGACTCTGCAAGAGTTATATATATGAGTACTTTAAAAAAATTATATTATATTGCATTATTATATTTTAGTTTATGATAAATGGATTTAAGAGATGTCAACGGTACTTGTGTACTTTGATGTCTCTTTTTTGTTAGGAGGTTTGAAAATTGAACGAAGAAAAGAAAATTGTTGAAAAAGCTATTGAAGAATTACAAAACAAACTAGAAACTACTAATTGTACCGAAGAACTCAAATTTACACCAAAAGATATTTTATTAAAACGAGATATTGACTTCATTAACAAAGTAAAACTAGATAAGAAATATTAAGCAAGAACTAAAATGTGGAAAGACTACACCAGACAAGAACAAGCAGAACTTATAATGAAATATGTTGACGATATAGAACTAACTTTAGTTGGTAACGAAGTGGTTGTAAATCAAATAAACTTTAGAGACTCAATTTACAAACCTTGTCAGAAATTATATGATAATGGTTATATAGATACTACAAAACCTATGATATTAGGTAATGTGCTTGGTAGTGTTAGATTTAGTAATTACTTGCCAGAGGAAGAAGTAGGCGAAATAATAATGAGGTTAAGGCAATATTATGATGTTCATTATACAGAGGCAACATATTATTTACAAAAGCAAATGTTCTATTTTAACTTTGCTGAAGATAATAGTGCTATTGTTAGAGTGTTCCCATTAGAAGATTACAACAAGCTAGATCCAGATAATAAAATGGAAACTTATGAATTTGGAATACTCTACATCAATGAAGAAGATAAATTTCAAATGCAAGAAATAGATACTGCATTTGACTATATTCCAGATGAGAGTAATGATAGTGTAATATATACAAAAGAGCCTATTCCTATTTCAGTAGGTGTTAAGCCAGTAAAATTCTGCGAAGAAAAAGAAGAATAATTGTTGCAACTATACAAAAATAATCTACTATGTTGCAACAACAAATTAACGAGAACAAATTCGTATTTGTGATTAGCAAATATAAATTTTAGCTCTGTGAGATAAAATTTATTGCATTGCAGAGCCCCATGTTATGATAGTATGTCATAACATATAGGGGGTTAGGACTTATGGCAAAGCCAAAGTCCATAGCTACGAAGAAATTTCAAAGGAGGGATTCTATGGAGCAAGAATTAGCATATTCTTTTCACTTGGGTAGTGATAAAAACAAAAGTAAATTAGCAAAGAAAGTTGCAAAGGAAAATGTATCTGGCACAACTTCTCTAGCTAATAATGCAATTCAAAATGCAAAAGATTTATCAGATGTAAACAAGCATATTTAGAAGAATTTAAACAAGCTAGAATTGAATATAACAATAATCAAACTAGAAATGATAGAAAAATAGATAAGTACTTTACAAAAATATGTGAATCCCAAAATGATATAGCTTGTGAAATTATAATAGAACTTTGAGATATGGATTTTTGGAATGATAAAGATGAGAGATATAAGTTTAAAATAGTTGATGTATATAATGAACAAGTAAGGGAATTAATTAAAATTGTAGCAGATTTTAAAAGGAGGAAAAAAGCTATGAATAATGAATTACCAAAAACAAAAGTTGATGAAAGAACAGGAATTGAATATAATTTAGAGGGAGATTATTATATACCAAACCTAGCAATGCCTAAACAAGAAAAATTGTTTTAAATAAATATGGAAGAATAAGATTAAAGTACTTGAAAAAACACAAAAAAGCTGATTATACTATAATGCTAATGGACGGAACATTAAATACACATTTAAAAGAAATACAAGAAACAGCAGATAATAGAGTGCAACAGATTGCTAGTGAATTAAAGGTTAAAAGCAATTTGACAGAAGATATGAAAAATACAGATATGCTTTACTGGGTTGGCACAATGAACTCTATTAAAGCACAAGCAGAAGAAATTGTTTTTAGTGAATTAATTTTTATTTAAAGATTGTTAAAAAGCGAATGATGGTAAAATTCTCATTCGCTTTGATGGTTATTTACTTGTGAAAAAATAATTTAATCTTACTAATAATTTTCTTAAAAAAGGACTCTTTATAAGAAGCTATTTCAGTGCTTTGTGTCTGTGTTTCAATGTATTCATTAGCTTTTTGTCTATTTCTAAATGTATCGTCAGGGTTATATTTTTTTCTTAATTCTTCTTGATATTTTAATTCATTATTGCTCAATGTCTTTTCTAATTTGACTCTTTCTATATCATCACATATAAAATCTCTATATAATACTGTTAAAAGTTCTTTTGTAGTTGGTAATAAGTCTTGTTTTTCTAATGGTAATGATTTATCAATAGCCCAATTATATTCTTGTGATTTATTATTTTCAAAATAACTAATAACTTTTTTTGGTATTCTATCTTTCAAGTTTGGTATCATATATTTTAATATTTCATTTATTTGATAAAGTGCATTTGAATATTCTATATTTTCCATACTATTCTCCTTTTTCTTCTGATTTATCTTTGTCGTTTTCTCTATCAGGATGTAACCATTTTCCTATTTTATCTTTTAAAGATGAAGAACTTTTCTCTACTGTTTCTGTTCTTTGTTCTGATGCGATTTGCTCTAAAGCTTCTTTATCAACTAAATATCGTAAATCTTCTATTTCTCGTCTATGGCGATATAATCCTAATTCTTCTATTAAATATAGTTCAACATCTTCTTGGCTATGGCTCTTAGCATATTCTGCATATTCTTGTGATTGAACAACTGGTACTAAAGCTTTAATCTCATCACCTGTTAAGCGACATAACTTGTGCATACAAAGAGTGTCTAAATCTTCTCTTCCTTTAGAAGTATCAAGAATTTCTAAATAAAATTTAGGTACAATTTCTCCGTTTAATGTTAGTTTCTAAATCACTTATTTGTACATTCCAAAATTCTGCTGGATATTTACCACCCTTACCAATACAAACACTTCCGTCTAATCCTTCTTGTTGTAAGTATTCTCTATATTCTTTTTGAAATTGTCTTGCCATTTCATCACGATGATCTACTAATTGTTTATTCATAAGGTCTTCTTGAGTTAATTGGTCTAATAATACAAATGACAACCCTCTATCTTTAAACATAAAACTATAATCACTTGAAATTGCAACATTTCCTCTTTGCATTTCAGCATATAATGTTCTTATCAATTCGCTACTTTGTTCATTTGTAGATATTAAATCAAAATTTCCTCCACCATTAAAACCAGCATACCATAAAGCAATCACTTCAGGAGAGTCCATATTAGCACCAATTTTTGACATAAATTTTTCAGTACGTTTTCTATCATCATTATTGATATATCTATCCATAATTTCGTGTCTTTCTTCTTCTGTTTTTCTCATTAAACTAGCATAATTCCAACCATCGTTTGTTAACCAGACACTCCCATCACTAAATTCCATTAAATTAATAGCTTGAGGATTTTCAACAATTTCTCCATTAAACGGATGATTTCTATTTTTATCTATAATCTTTTTAGGTTTTATCTGTTCTTCACCTGTATATCCATGTTCGTGTTCAGAATAAAATCCATATCCTGCATTAAATCCAACTAATTTACCATCTCTTTTTAAGACCTCTTGTCCATGATAAGCATATCTACCCATATCTATTTCTCCTTTGCTTTAAAACACTACTTATTTATTGCATACTTTTATGTAATTTATATCACAATGTTTTACTTTTTACAATAAATATGACAATAAAAACATATTTGTCATAAAAATTTAATATTTTTGTAATATTTCTGAATAATTTTTTCGTTATATGGTCAATTTAAAAAATATACTTGCAAAATTATAAACTTTATGTTAAAGTAAAGACAATGAATTGATTGATATTTGTATCAATCGTTAAAGGTGTGAAAAAAGTTGTAGATAACTACGTCAACGGCACCAAAAAAAAGTAATGAAGAATAAAAAATACTCTCCATTACTTTTTTTGTGTAACTTAAATGATTTTAAAATTAAATTTATCTGCCTCAACAGACAAAGAACCATTAGAAAAATCATTTTTAAAAGTTTCAACCAGCCCGTATGAGATTTTATCACGTCCATACTTCTCAAGAATATCATCTTTCATATCATAAGTAAAACTACCATTTTCACCACAATATGCAGTAACAATAACTTGAGCAGGTTTTGTCAAAACCCAATAACCATTTCGTCTAACTTTTATAGAATAGCCCTGACGTAAATAGCGGTCAATTGACTGCCGATTTCCCTGGTGTTCAATAGTAGATGATGATTCATATCGAACACCAATCCGTTATGCTTTAAACATATGCAGAACCTCCTTTCTAAAATTTTACAACATTATAATCACAGGTTACATAATAATACAAAAAATAAAAATTCAAAAAAAGAACTAGATTAATCTATACCGAAGAAATCTAGTTCAATAAATAATAAAATAATATAAATATATGAATTTAAAGAAATTGTAGCAAAACCAAGCAAATAAGTCAATAAAAAAAGCAAAAAAATTCAAAAAAAATAATAAATACCAAAAAAAGTGGAAAAATAAAAAACAAAGTGATATACTAAGAAAAAAACAAAAGACAATGGGTAAAATTAATACCCAAAAAAGAAAGGAACGTGATAAAAAATGGAAAAAAGTTTAGAAGAAAAACTATTTCACAAAAAAGAAAACGGATGGAACGCAGTAGACACAAGAAAAAAAGAAGCAATATTCAATTTTTCAAAAGACTACATGAACTTTCTAAATAAAGCAAAAACAGAAAGAGAATTTATAGTAGAAGCCACAAAAATGGCACAAGCAAACGGATACAAAGACATAGCAGAAATTGAAAAACTACAACCAGGAGACAAAATATACTTTATAAACAGAGGCAAAAGCATGTATCTAGCAATAATAGGAACAGAAAACATAGAAAACGGAGTTCACATTATTGGCTCACATGTAGACTCACCAAGACTAGACCTAAAACCAAATCCACTATATGAAGACACAGAATTAGCATACTTCAAAACACATTACTATGGAGGAATCAAAAAATATCAATGGACAACAATTCCATTAAGCATCCATGGAGTAATAGTAAAACCAAATGGTGAAAAAATGACAGTAAATATAGGAGAAGACGACGATGACCCAATATTTACAATAACAGACTTATTACCACATTTAGCACAAGAACAAATGGAAAAGAAACTAAAAAACGGAATAGATGGGGAAGACCTAAATCTTCTAATTGGAAGCATTCCATACCAAGACACAGACGCAAAAGAAAAAGTAAAACTAAATATTCTAAACATCTTAAACCAAAAATACGGAATAGTAGAAGCAGATTTACAAAGTTCAGAATTAGAAATAATACCAGCATTCAAAGCAAGAAGCCTAGGATTTGATGCAGGGCTAGTAGCAGCATATGGACAAGACGACAAAGTATGTGCATACACATCACTTGCAGCAATGATGACATTAGAAAACGTAAAAAACACAGCAGTATGCATTTTATCAGATAAAGAAGAAATAGGAAGTATGGGAAATACAGGAATGGAATCACATATGTTTGACTTCTTTATATCAGAAATGTTAAACAAATTAGGAGTAAACAGACCAAATCTATTAGACAAAGTATTCTGCTTCTCAAAAATGTTATCATCAGATGTTGACGCTGGTTTTGACCCAATTTATGCATCAGTTTCAGATAAGACAAATGCAGGATTTATTGGAAAAGGAATAAGCTTAAATAAATATACAGGTGCAAGAGGAAAATCAGGAGCATCAGATGCAAACGCAGAATATGTTGCCTGGGTTAGAAATGTACTAGAAAAAAATGATATAAAATATCAAGTGGCAGAACTTGGAAAAGTTGATATTGGCGGTGGAGGAACTATCGCATATATATTAGCAAATAAAGGAACAGATGTTATAGACTGTGGAGTACCAGTGCTTTCAATGCATGCACCATATGAAGTAACAAGCAAATTTGATATATATTCTGCTTTCGAAACATACAAAGCATTCTGGAAAGAGTAAAAATAAGGATTGAAGAATAAGTCTTCAATCTATTTTTTTTCGCTATTCCGTAGGTCTTTCAGCAAAAAGATAAAAAAATAGATAATTTAATTTAAAAAACTTGAAAAAAAGCAAAAATAAACTCAAAAAAATCAAAATAAAGTACAATAAAAAAGAGAAAGAACTTACGGCGTAAAGGCACAAATAAAAAATATACCTAATATTACCAAAATAAAACATTTTAATTACACAAATGAAATAATAAAAAAATAACCACAAAAAAACAAAGAAAAACGCTGAATCCGTAACAATAATTAAGATACAAAAAAAGCCAAAATCCCATCAAAAATAGGCAATTGAGATATGTGGAAAATTGCAAAAATAATCGAAAGATGTTATATTTTAAATACTATATAAGAGAGAAAAAAAGAAAAAAATTCACATAAATAAGCAATTTGACAAAAGCAAAAATGAGGGGGAAAAAAGATGAAAATAGCAGGAAACAAGAAAAAATCTAAAAACCTTGATATTGTAGAGAGTAGCACTTTAGAAGAAAAGAAAAACAACAAATTTTCAAGCAAATTCTTGAACAAAAAAAGCGGAATAACAATGGTAGCACTAGTGGTAACAATAGTGGTACTACTAATTTTAGCGTCAATATCAATACAAGGAATAACAAGAACAGGAATATTCCGTGCAGCAGAAGACACAAAATTAGAACACAAAAGAGCCTCTATAGCAACAACATTGCAAACCAAACTAAAAATAAACCAAACCGAGCAAATAAGGGGAACAGATGAGGAAATAGTAAAAGCCACATACGAAGACGTCAAAAATGACCTAGAAGAAATAAAAAAAGCCGGAGGAAAAGACATAGAAGTAAGTGAAGTAACATCAGAAGAAAAAGACGGAAAAACAGAATGGTTCTTCGAAGTAAAAGTAGATGGAGATGTATATAAGGTAGGTCTAGACGGTTCAGACTACTTGGGAAAAGAAGACGAACTAGCCCCTCTAATTGAAATAAAAAAAGCCACTGCAACAACAAACACAATAACAGCAACAGTAACAACAAGAAGAAATGAAGGCGGAAAAATAGAATATTACATAAAAGAAAAAGGTTCACAAAAATTTGATTTAGCAGGAACAACAGACCAAAACACATTTAAATATACAAAATTAAAACAAGAAAAAACATATGTAATTGAAGCAGTAGCAATCAATACAAACGGAAAGAAAAAAGTATCAAAAGAATACGAAATAAAAACAAGTCTTGTACCAAAAATAGACTCAAATGAAATAAAATTTGCATCAGTTCCAAATGAATGGACAAACAAAAGTGTAGAAGTAACGGCAACACTAACAGTAGATGGACAAAACTTCACATTAACAACAAGCAAAAATTCAACATCAGGATGGATAGCATCTAACAGACAAATATTCACAGAAAACGGAACAATGTATGCAGCCTTAACAGACGGAAACAACTATGGTATAGCAGCTTCACACGAAGTTACAAATATAGATACAACAAAACCAATAGTAAAAAGTCTATCAGTAACAACAAACACAATAAAAATAACAGCAACAGATGAAGCAAGTGGAATATACTCATATGCAATATCAGAAAGTGAAAAAATGCCAAAAACATTCACAAAACTAGATAATAGTACGCAAGTATTCAACACAGTAGTAGAAAATCTAAAACAATCAACCAAATATTATGTATGGGTAAAGGATGTAGCAGGAAATATAAGTGAAGTAGCCTCAACAAAAACAGGAACAGTACCAAAATTAACTGATGCAAACACAACAATTACAAAATCACCAAATGATTGGACAACACAAGAAGTAACTGCAACAGTAACAACAACAGAAAAAAATTATGCACTACAAACTAAAAAAGACAATGGAGAATGGCAAACAACAAATTCTCAAAAATATACAGAAAACGGAACAATATATGCAAGATTATGGGATGGAACAAATGCAGGAGAAGAAATATATAAACCTATAACAAACATAGACAAAACGGCACCAACAGCAACAAATATAGAAATAAAGAATGTTACACCTGCAGGATATGATGTATATGTTTATGGAGTAAAAGACAATGGCTCAGGAGTAAATAGAGTACAATTCCCAACATGGACAGAATCAAAAGGACAAGATGACATACAACCAAATTGGCAAACAGGCGAAAGTTCAAAAGGAACAAAGCAAGCAGATGGAACAACATGGGTATATCATGTAAATATAACAGACCATAAAACAGAAGCAGGAGAATATAACACACACATTTATGCATACGATAATTTGGAAAATGGAAAATGTATAGGTACCCAAAAAGTAACAATACCAATGGTAAAAATCACATATGATGAAAACTACGTAAAAGACGGAACAACAAATAAACAAACAGTAGAAAAAGTTTATAATACAGAACTTGGAACACTAGGAACACCAACAAGAACAGGATACACATTTGCAGGATGGTTTACAGAAACAGCAGGAGGAACACAAATTTCTAGCACAACAAAAACACCTGTAACAGATACAACATATTATGCACACTGGAATGCAAACCCATTAAACTTTGCAAATCAAACAATAAGCAAAACATTTAGTACAAGTGAGCAAAAAGCAGACATAACAGGGGCAAGTAATGGAACAGGAAATTATACATATACAGAAAAAACAGAAAAAAATTCTGCACAAAAAGATACAAATTATATAAGTATAAATGGAACAACAATAACAATAGCAGCCAACACGCCTGCAGACACATATACGTATGTAATTGTAGCAACAGACAACAACTCAAAAGTAACAAAAGAAGCAACATACACAATCAAAATAGAAAGAGCCAAAACTGCAAATGCAGGAGCATCAGACAAGACATATAATGGAACAAATCAAACAGGAGTAACAGGAACAAGCGTAACATGGACAGGAACAACATCCGCAATAGATGCAGGAACATACACCGCAAATGCAACACCAGATGCAAACCATGCATGGAGTGATGGAACAACAAATGCAAAAGCAGTAACATGGAAGATGAATCCAAAATCTATAGCAGTAACATGGGGAACAACTACAACATTTACATATAATGGACAACCACAAGCCCCAACAGTAAGTGCAACAAGTGGAATAACTGGAGAAACAATAAATGTAACAAGAACAACTGGAACAAATGCAGGAAGTTACACATCAACAGCAAGCATAAGCAGTGTAACAGGTGGAAGAGCAAGAAAAGAAAATTATACACTAACAGGAAACACAAAAGCGTTTACAATAAATAAAGCAAATGCAACAATGACAGACCCAACATTAGCTACAGGATTAGTATATAATACAAGAGCACAAAACCTAATATCAAAAGCAGGAAATGGAGCAGGAGGAACAATAAAATATGGACTAGGAGCAAATAACACAACTGCACCAACTACATGGAACACAAGCGTTACAGGAACAGATGCGGGAACATATTATGTATGGTCAAAAGTAGACGCAGATGGAAACCATAATAATGTAGGAGCAAAATATATAGGAACTGTAACAATAGCAAAAGCAACAGTAACAATACCAACAAGTCCAGTAAAACAATATACATATAATGGTAAAGCACAAGCACACGGATACACACTACCAACAGGTACTGCAATAGAAAACAACGGAACAACTCCAAGTGCAATAGATGCAGGAACATACAACATAGTATTACAATTAGCAAACACATCAAATTACAAATGGAGTGACGGAAGCGTAACAAACAAAACAGTAAACTGGAAAATAAACAAAGCAAACTCAACAAATCCAACATTAACAGCAGTAACAGCAAATTATGATGGAAAAGCACATCCAGTAACAGTAAGTGGCGGAGCAGGAGGAACAATAAACTATAGAACAAGTACAGACAATAAAACATGGGGAGGCTGGACAACAACAAAACCAAGCCTAACGAATGCAGGAAAAATATATGTACAAGCATATGTAGTAGGAGATGCAAATCATAACAATACAGGAGTAACAGGAAGTGTAGCAATTACCATAAATAAAGTAGCAGCAGGAAACCCAACACTAACAGCAGTAACAGCAACATATGACGGAAAAGCACACTACGTAACAGTAAGTGGAGGATATGGTGGAACCATAAACTACAGAACAAGTACAAATAATAGTAGTTGGGGAAGTTGGAGTACAACAAAACCAAGTCTAACAAATGCAGGAGTACTATATGTACAAGCATATGTAGTAGGAGACGGAAACCATAACAGTACAGGAGCAACAGGAAGTGTGGCAATAACAGTAAACAAAGTAACAGTAACAATTCCAGGAAGCCCAGTAAAACAATATACATATAATGGCAAAGCACAAGCACATGGGTATACAGCACCTAGTGGATCAAGCATAGTAACTTCTGGAACAACAGCAAGTGCAACAAATGCAGGAACATACAACATAGTATTACAGTTAGCAAACACATCAAATTACAAATGGAGTGACGGAAGTGTAGCAAACAAAACAGTAAACTGGAAAATAAACAAAGCAAACTCAACAAATCCAACATTAACAGCAGTAACAGCAAATTATGATGGAAAAGCACATCCAGTAACAGTAAGTGGCGGAGCAGGAGGAACAATAAACTATAGAACAAGTAGAGACAATAAAACATGGGGAGGTTGGACAACAACAAAACCAAGCCTAACAAATGCAGGAAAAATATATGTACAAGCATATGTAGTAGGAGATGCAAACCATAACAATACAGGAGTAACAGGAAGTGTAGCAATTACAATAAACAAAGTAAATGCAACAATGGCAACTCCAACATTAGCAACAGGATTAGTATATAACACAAAAGCACAAAGCCTATTATCTAAAGCCGGAAGTGCATCAGGAGGAACAATAAAATATGGACTAGGAGCAAATAGTACAACTGCACCAACTTCATGGAATACAAGCGTAACAGGAACAAATGCAGGAACATATTTTGTATGGACAAAAGTAGATGCTGACGGAAACCACAATGGTGTAGCAGCAAAATATATAGGAATGGTAACAATAGCAAAAGCAACAGTAACAATACCAGGAAGTCCAGTAAAAGCATATACATACACAGGAAGTGCAATATCACATGGATACACAGCTCCAACAGGATCTGCAATAGAAACAGGAACAACTGGAAGCGCAACTGATGCAGGAACATACAACATAGTATTGAAAATAACAAACACATCAAATTATCAATGGAATGATAAAACAACAGCAAATAAAACAGTAAATTGGAAAATAAATCCAAAGAGTGTAGCAGTAAGTTGGGGAACAACAACATTTAACTATACAGGAAGAGTACAAGCACCAACAGCAAGTGCATCAAGTGGAGTAACAGGAGAAACAATAAATGTAACAAGGACATCTGCAATAAATGCCGGAACTTACACATCAAAAGCAAGCATAAGCAGTGTAACTGGAGGAAGAGCAAAAGCTGGAAACTACACATTAACAGGAAATACAAAATCATTTACAATAAACAAAGTAGCAGCAACAAATCCAACATTAACATCAGTAAGTGCAAAATATGATAAAAATGCACATGAAATAACAGTAAGCGGAGGTTCAGGTGGTACAATTTACTATAGAACAAGTACAGATAATAGTAGTTGGGGAAGTTGGAGCACAACTAAACCATCAAGAACTGCAATAGGAACAACATATGTACAAGCATATGTAGCAGGAGATGGAAACCACACCAACACAAGTGCAACAGGTAGTGCTACTATTACAATAACTAAACCAACTGCAGCAGATGTATCTTATACACCAAGCGATTCAAGTTGGAAGGTTGAGAATGTTAAACAAGCATTAGATGCTTTGTATAATAGATAAAAATTTTAAATGCTAAGAGAGGCTTATTGCAAGGTAAGTATCTCTCTTAGAGTAAATAAAAGGAAGGAGCAAACATAATGAAAAATAATAAAAAATTGAAAACGGCATTAATTTTTTTTATAGTAATTTTGGCATTAGTATTGTGTTTTAATGTTGGTGTTTACGCAGCATATGCTTTGGCAGCAACAGAGGTTAGTTATACAAAACCGGGTACTTCAACTTCGATAAGTGTTAAAACTGCTTTGGATGAGTTGTATACGAAGATTCCAAAACATAAAGTAGGAGATGAGGTAACATACAAAGGAGAGCCATTTTATGTTATAGCAGACAAAGGAACAACATATGAATTACTAGCAAAATATGTTTTAAATTCGGCAGCGACAAGACAGGAAAATTTGGATATGTGCTGTAAATTTTCAACTAGGAATTATTGGAGTATAGAGACACTTCCTCATAGTAGTCCGTACTTAAATCTAAATACATATTTAGCAGTACTAAATGATACAGAAAGTGCAGTATATAAAGCAAATATGTATGCCAAAATTTTAGGCGCAATAGGAGGAAGATTGTTAACATATGAAGAAGCAAATAGTTTAAAAGATAGTTATAGAGACATAATATTTGTAACATATGGAAAATCCAAGAATTATTGGCTTGGGTCTGAGTTAGGCACTAGGGTCGTGTGGTGCGTGCGTGGCGACAACGACTTCTTGGGCAGCAACACCTTCGACAGCAGCAGCTACGGCGGGGTGCGCCCAGTTATAGAAATCTCCAAATCTGCAATCTAAAAAGCGACTGAAAGGAGCTTTAGGCTAGGTGCTAATTTCTGGAAGAAATAGCACCTGCCCATAATTTTGGGCAACTGCACCAAAATTTATTATTTGAGATGTGTGCCGTAGGCACACAATGAATAAAATATATTAGGAGGAACAATATGAAAAATAAGGAAAGCCTTGAGGCTGTACACACACACACACACACACACACACACACACACACACACACACACACACA